>ENA-OWNT01000098-OWNT01000098.1-seawater-metagenome-genome-assembly--contig:-NODE-98-length-276229-cov-29.314197_pt1 | contig 276229 bp, 199 predicted proteins | sample MGYA00238136_ERZ651165 | MGnify/ENA primary metagenome ERZ651165 (study PRJEB26861, sample SAMN08777766) | seawater metagenome | isolation source: coastal seawater | place: USA: Florida | collected... | reverse complement strand
TCGCTTCGCGAGTCGAGTTGCGACGAATGCGTTGCATTCGTCGTCGAGCGCGTTCTTTGGGTTTTGGGATGCGCTCTAGCCTCGAACGCTCTCACTTCACATGGCGAGTTGCGACGAATGCGGTGTCATCGACGTCAGCGTCGTTGCGGCGACACGTACATGAGTTTGGGGGCGCTGCCGGCGCCGACCCCGCCCAACACAAACAGCCGGCCGCCGCCCACCGCCACTTGCGTGGCGCGCGGGCAGGCATCGTCGGCGCACGTGGGGAGTTCGACGACGACGCCTTGGTTGCTGGTGACGCCTTTTTGCATGCGCACCAGACGGCGGGCATCGCCAGCTGCGGTCTCGACGAGGACAAACACCCCTTCGTCGGTCACCGCAATGTCGACGACGTCGTCGGGGTTGGGCAGCGAAGCCAACTCGATGAACGTGCCGTCGTCTTTGCCGACTTGGTGGAGCAGGCAGTTGTCGGACACCGACGAGCAGGTCAAGAAGTAGAGGTTGTTGGCGTCTTGCGTCGACGCCCGCACCTCGGTGGGGTCGTAGGTGACGTCGACGAGGACGGCGGTGACCGAGGTGAGGTCACCAGGCTCGTCTTCGGTGAGAAACAGCACCGATTTCGACCCCACGTCAAAGCCCCACACGCCGTCGCCGTCGCTGAGCAAGCCGCCGAACTCGCCGTCCATGACGACAGGGCGCACCACCATTGATGCGCCTTCCAACTCGGCAAAGACGACGCCGCCCTCGTCGCTGCGCACCCAAACGCCGTTGGCGGTCACCGCCATCATGCCGTTTTGGGGGGCGTCGAACACGACGGGCACGACGATGTCATGCACCACGCCGGGCATGCTGAGGGCGTTGGGCCAGAACCACACCAACATCTCGTCGAGGTTGTTGCCAACGTACAGGGCGGCGTGGCCGCTCATGGAGCTGGCCGCTTCAACAAACGCAGGGCTGGTGTTGCCGGTCAACGTGCGCGACGCGACGAGGTCGACGCCGTGGATGTCAAAGGTGATGCCGTCGTCGCTGCTGGCGAAGAGGTAGTTCTCGTCGGCTTCGCTCAATCGGGTGGTGCTGTCGGGATACAAACCCGCCCACACACAGGCGCCTTGCACGCAGTCGTCCACCGACGCCCACCCACCGTCGGCGAGTTCTTCAGCGCCGCGGCAGGCGAACCCGCAGCTGCCGCAGTGGTTGGGGTTGTTGAGAAAGTCGACGTCGTCGGCGCACATCACGCCCGCGTCGACGACGCCACTGTCGACGATGCCGGCGTCGACCCCGGCGTCGATGAGGCCCGCGTCGGGCGCGCCCGCGTCGACCACACCTGCATCGATGCCGGCGTCGGCGACGCCGCTGTCTTCGACACCTGCATCGACAGGCGTCTCGCCAGCGTCGACGGGCGGCGGCTCGTCGGCCAACCAAGTTTCGCCTGTGAAGTCGAACAGGCGGATGTCTGTCAGGGCATCACACGCCGACGTGGTGAGCCCCAAGACGCACAGCAGCGGGGCCGCCAGCCAACGTCGAACACGGGGGAGGGGGAGCGCCGTCATTCCAACACCCCCCACACCGTCGTGCCAGCGCCAGCGACGGCCACAGCCGCCCCGGCGCCCACGCCAACGATGGCCACCCAGCCGCTGCTGAAGATGACCACCTTGCTGACGTTGTCGAACGAATCGTTGCGCAAGCCCATCTCGGCCAACACGGCGCCTCCGGCGCCCACCGCGCCGAGGGCGAGGCCTGCGCCGGTGATGCCCAACCCCGTCCACACCATGGGCGACACGGGTTTGGAGGGCTCGACCTCCGGTGGAACTTGGCTCTCGTCGAGGAGCTCGACGCCGAACAAGGTGCGGGCGGCGTTGCGCGCGGCAAACGGAAGCATCTTGGGACGGCTGGCGGCGAAGGTTTTGTTGTACCGCGCTTCGACCTTGCCTTCGGCGACGTTGCGCAGCATGGCCTGAAAGGTGAAGTCGTCGGCAAACTTGCCCACGACGCCCCCGACGATGAGGTCAACGCCGAGGGCATTGCCAATCTCGGCCATGCAGGAGTCGCTGTTGCTGCCGCATTGGGCGCGTTCGACTTCGAAGTCGATCATCGACTTGATGTCGGCTTGGGTGATGACCTTGCAGTCGGTGGTGGCCGCGATCTCCGCCGCCATGGAGTTGGTCAGCAGTTCGGTGACGTACACCTGATCGTCGGGCAGGCCTTTGGCCTCGAGGTTCATGACCACCACCTCGCAGGCCTTTTTGGGCTGCGGTGGCGCCACCGCTGTGGGCGGGGAGGCTGGCGCGGCAGGGGCCTCCTCGACGGCGAGAGATGCGGACGACGGCGTGTCGTCTGTTGCCGCAGGTGCCGACGCTTCAACCTCAGGTGGGGTCTTGTCAGAGGGTGCCTTGGGGTCGCTCGCGTCGTCGACGGCAACCGCCGGCTGGGCCTCCTTGGCGGCGTCTTGGGCCGTCGCCGATGCGCTGCCCAGGCACCCGACCGTCAGGGTCAGCGCCGCCGCCCACACAACGAAGGCGTCAAGGCCACCTGTCGAACGGCATCGAGGCGGACACGGTCGACGGTGACGTGCGTGAAGACGGCAGGGGTTTGGGCACAAGGGACACACTCCAGACGACGCGATTGTAGGTGCATTTTCTGCGTGGGGTACAGCCTTGTGCTTGCTTACGACAGGGAGATCAGTCGGTCTCGTGCGCTGGGGGCACGTCCGTCGCTGGTGCCGGTGCCGCCTCGGGCGGTGGGTGTTGGTGGTGGGAGCCGTCACAACGAGGACGCGATGAACTGTGGCCACATCCGCACAACAACACGCGGGTGAATCCGCTGACGTCTTCGGTGGTGCCATCGAGGTGCACAATCTCTTGCAGTCCGGTGACGACGAGCGGGCCGCCTGCTTTGCACTTCACACGCATGGGGTCTCCTCGTCGGTGTTGATGCCGGTGTTGGTGTCGGTGGGGGCCGCTTCACCCCGAGTCGGTTGGGCCACGCAGTCGAGGCACACAGCGTGGCCCGTGCGCACGTGGCATTGCATGCGCTCGCCCACGTCGACGGCGCGGTGGCATGCGTCGCACATGGAGCCCACGCTGAGCTCGACCTCCTCGACGCCGTCGACGGGCATGCACATGCCGCCGACCTTTTTGGGGACGGGAGCCCGCTTGACGATTTGCTTGCGAAAGACCTCATCAACGCGACGCCAGCGTCGACAATAGACCTCGGGCAACCCCAAGGCGTGCATGCTCTGCTGCAGCAAGGTCTCGCGGTGGTCGAACAACGCATCGTCGATGACCATCCAATGATGCGCGTTGCGCGGACGGTCGCCAAAGTAGGTGCGCTCGCCGGTGAAAATGTCGTGCATGAACGCGTACTGCTTGCCGACGACATGCTCCCGCGTGACGTGTTTGAAGAACGGGCCCAGTCGTGGGTCGGCGTACACGCGCTCGTAGAAGTGCTCCAAGATGGCGCGCAGGAGACGTCCCTCGTCGAGGGCCTGCCACATCTCCGGGTCGGCCGCGAGGTCGCCGCGTCGTCGACGGGGCGACGACGACGCGTCTGCGGGCGATGGGTCGAGGGAAGCGCTCATGACACACCTCCCTGGCGGCTTGCCGTGGCGTTCAAGTCGTCGTCGACGACGCCCGCGTCGCGCAAACGCTCGTCGAAATCGTCTGAGGCGCGCGTCGCCATCGCCAGCACCAGCCCCAAGTTGTACGGCGCCGGCACCACCACCGCCATGACCAGGTGGGGCTGCACCCGCGACCGCACGAAGGCGTGCACAGCGTCGTCGGCAGGCGCCACCACTTTTTGTGCGAAGCGCCCGTCGTCGAGGCCGCTGCTGCGCAGGCCCGACTCCAGCCGGGTGACGCTGTCGCCGTGCATCCACTCCTGCACCAGGTCGGTGAGCGACACCGCCAGCGGGTGGGCGTCGGGATGCTCCGGCCACACCGCCACCGGCGCCCCCCGCCGCAAGTCGACCAACGTCACCAAGCGGCTGTTCTGCACCCGTTGCGCTGCCGACGCCAAGGCCTCGGCGACGTCGTCGAGGTCGAGTTCGCTGGGCTCGGGCACCGGCGGCCCCGGCATGTGGGCGACGAGTTCGTCGAGGGAGAACAAGAACTCCGAGTCGTACGACCGCTCATGCGGGATGAACATCGCCATGCGAGGCGCAGGCATCTGCAACACGCCGATGAGGTGGGTGCGGTTGTGCACCTGCAGACACCGCCGCAACATGTCTTGGCCGATGAGCCCCCATTGCACCAACGTCTCTCCAAACTGCGACCCCGACTCGCGGCAAGCCTCGACGACGTCGTTGAGGTCGCTGCGGCTGATGCCGGCTTCGCGCTGCAACACGTCTGACAAGCGACTCGGCACATGGCTGCAGTTCACCCACGCCACGCCGCCGTCGCACACAAAGATGCGCGCCACCAACGCATTGCTGCGCACGATGACCTCGCCGCCCTGGCGGTTGGCGATGCCTTCTTCGATGGGGCCCCGAATGTCAGGAGGCAACAGACTCACAGCATCTCCTCCTCGTCGACGAGCGACGTCGCTGTGCTGCTCGTTTGCGGTGTGACCGTCGTCGTTCTGCCCTGCTCCGGAGTGGGGGTCTGTGCTTCGTCGACGTCGGGCCTGCAGGTCGACAACCTTGTCTGCCAATGCTTGTCCCATGGCTGTGCTCCCTTCTCGGTGAGGAGGAGGTCGAGTTCGATGGAAGACCCAAACAACGCTTGGGTCTGAACGTCGAGTGCGGCGCGGCTCGCGTCGTCGTCGAGGGCCACCCGCAACACGTCGTCGATGGCGCGCCAGCAAGTCTCGTCGTGGGTCTGCAACACCTGGCGCTGGTTGATGGTGCGGAGCATGTGCGCCGCGTTCACGAGGTCGCTCCACAGTTGCTGTTGTGTGGTGCTGCGCATCTGCGACAGCCGCGACAGACGGCTTTGCAGGCGCCAGAACATGCACTTGTCGCTGAGGCGCACGTCGTCAAACCCGGCGCTGTGCAGCAGTCGGTCGACGGCGTCGCCAGCTTGTTGCAGACGCTCGGCACACGACAACCCCGCCTCGTCGAGCTGCGCGAACAACACGCTGAGACGGGCGTAGCTTTGGCGCACCCGCAGGGCAGCGCGCACCTCGTCGTGAAAATGCTGTTCGTAGTCGGCGTCGGGCACAAACGGCGTGAGGGCGTGCAACACCGCCTCCATGGCGCGCATCACCCGACGGTGGGCGCGCTCGCATGCGATGAGGGCGCTGTCGACGCTTTGTTGGCGAGCGTCGCGCAACTGGTGTTCGGTCTGCTGCAGGTCGATGCGGGCGGCGAAGCACAAGTCGGCAAAGACGGGCGCCGAGTCGGCCCCCAACAACTGGGCGTTGTGCTCGGCAAACAGCGTCTCCAACGCCTCCAACCCGTAGACGACGCGCAACACCCGCTCGAGGCCTTCGGCCAACATGTTGGCGGTGTCGACGAGGTCAAAGTCGGATTCATCGTGAATGGGCAGCGGCAGCGCCTCCCGCGCTTGCACCCAAAAGCCGAAGAGCACGTCGCCCACGTCGCGGGCGCGCTCTTTGAACGTCAATCTGGCCTGGGCGCGGGTGGGAGGGGACACCGAAGCTCCAAAAGCAACGCCTCGACGTCGACGACCACACGCCGTCGACGCCGAAGGCCAAACATCAGACGGCTTCTTCGATGCCGGGCATGCTGGAACGCGACTTCGTCAAGGCCATGCCGATGTTCACCGACGCACGGCAGACGAAGACGGCGGCTTGCGAGGGGTATTTCTTCGACCGCAAGAAGACGTGGAGCAGGTTGTCAGAGAACACCAAGATCTCTTGAAAGTAGTGGGCGCCGTCTTCGGGCTGCCCCCGTGCTTTGCGAAACATCTTCTCGATGGTGGTGACGCTTTGCCCCTGAAAGAGGTCGGCGGTGGCGGCCGCCACGAGGTCGAGCACTTCTGAGGGGTGGCTGTCGACGGTGGAGACGCTCAGCAGCATTCCGGTCGACATGTCGACGTACCCCACAGACACGCATTCGGGCACGCTGGTTTGGGCGGATTTGATGGCTTGATCGAGGGACATGACATTTCTCCTAGTGGCGCTGGTGGGCACCTAGTTCTGTGGGCGGCGTGGGCTGTGTCGTCGAGCTGCTCCGCCCCAGGCGGCTCACGAACTGTTCGAAGTCGTCGAGAAAGCGCAGCTGCGCCTCGGACTGCACCCACTTGGGGTGGATGACGCGCGCGTCGTGCAGCGCGTTGGCGGCGCTTTGTCCGCGCCAGATGAGATGGCTCACGAGGACGATTCCCGTGCGTCCCATGCCCGCACGGCAGTGCACCCCCACGCAGCGTCCGGCGGCGTGGTGCTCGTCAATGGCCTGCATGAGGCGGCCCATGTCGCTCACCGACGGGGCCTGCATGTCGACGATGGGGAAATGCTCCGATCGCACCGTCGACGACGCAAAAAACGTCGGGGCCACCGTTTGCTGTTCTTCAAGACACACCAAGACGTCGATGCCGAGCCGCTCCAGACCGGCGAAGTCGGCGGCGCAGTCGGCGACGACCCCCGGCCGGGGCAAGCCGCCCAGGAGGCCCCTGCGCAGCCACCGAAAATCACGGGGTCCGACGACGTGGCTTGGTGCCATCTGCGCTGCGGCGGGCACCGCCGGCGGCACCACGCCGTCGGCGAGGTCTTCGGCCTTGGCGTTGGGGCTCGGCAGCTTGGTGCGACCGGTGCGCACAAAGTCGGCGGCCACCTCAGTCGACGGAGCATCCAAGAAGGCATCGACGTCGGCGTCGGCGTGCAGTGTTCCCCCTGCCAACAACAAAGCTCTCCCCCCGAGAGCCCGCGCCCGCTGCTGGTGGTGGGTCACCCACAGCAGCGACGTCGACCGCGCAGCGCGTTGCACGACGTCGATGAGGGTTTGCGCATCGTTGTCATCGAGCCCGGCGAATCCTTCATCGACCATCAGCAGGCGGGGCCGTTGCAAAAGGCCTCGCACCAGCGCCAGACACCTTTGCTGCACCGCCGGCAAAAACACGGCTTGCTCGTCGTAGACGTCTTCAAACACCGCCGCGAGTTGAAGGTCGGCCAACAGCGCTGCGACCTCCTCCCGCTGCTGGCCCAAGGTGCGCTCACTGCGATGCGGCAGAGCCGACGCCAAGTTCTCCCACACCGTCGCCGACAAGCTGCGGGCGTTCTGCGCCACGAGCACCGGCCGGTTGGTGGGCGACAGCGGTTGCCCATCAAAGAAGACGTCGCCCCACACCCGCAGGCTGGGTTGCGCGTCGTTGTGCCCGGCCAAGGTGCGCAGCAGGGTGCTCTTGCCAGCCCCCGCAGGACCCATGAGCACGGTGATCCCTGATGGCCCGCCGTCGATGTGCAGGTCGATCTGCGTCAAAACGATCTTGTCGTCGAAGCCGATCCCGAATTGCTGCAGAGACAAAAGAGAGGAACACATGCCCCTCCCTGAATCATGGGGCGTGCCAATGTGGGGGGCCTGTGAAGTCGGGGAGATACATCTTGAGTCAACTGGCGGGTTGCGCCCCATGTGCAAACCCGCGGTTTACACATGCAAACACCTGAGATGCATCCGCTTCTACTTTTGTTTGCTTTGACACCAGTGCAATGTTTTCAACAGCAGACAGCTGGTGATTCTCATCACAACAGACACCTAAAGTCTGCCGCTTCTCTGCCGATGTCATCGATGGAGTGCACACTTTGCGCAGCTCGGACAAATACTGACGCCGTCTCACTTGGGGTCGGCCATGCACTTTTTCAGCTGTCTTGCCTTGCAGACCCACCCATGCTTGGCGCACACTGCCCATAGTCTAAGTTCGGCTCGCGGCGCGGGCAGAAGGATGTGGGGGCCACTCGTTGATCGCCGTTGTCGTCGGAGACCACTCCGTCACCACGTTGCTTGCCGACCGACTGCGCGACCTGGGCGTCGCCGTGTGTCGGTATACATCGGTGGATGGCGCGGCGGATTTCGTTCACAAATGCGCCGAAGTGCAACTGGTGTTTTTGGCGCACTCCTCGTGCAATTCCATCTCACTAGACCTGGCAAAGTGCAGTGCACCACGTGACACTCCTGTGGTCATCATCAGCGAAAAATCAGACATTAACGCCATTGAAGCCATCGATGCAATGCAAGCTGGAGCCTTTGATGTCGTAAGCAAAAACATTGATGTGGTGTCACTTCATGCGTTGATCAGCCCGTTTGCTGCAGGGCCATCCGGGGTAAAAGACAGGGTTGTCCGAGATGGGGACGCCAGTGGCACTGCCCCAGGCCCAAATACTCTTTTTGGGACAGACCCTGTGATGCTGCCGGTGTTCAAGCAGATTGGCGCCATCACCCGGCCCAACATCCGCTCCACGGTGCTGCTGACGGGTGAGACAGGTGTCGGAAAGACCCGATTCGCCCGGCTGATCCACGACCGCGGAACCACGCAAAATCTGCCGTTCGTCACCGTGCACTGTGCGGGCGTGCCCACTGAATTGCTGTCGAACGAGCTGTTTGGCCACGACAAAGGCGCCTACACCGGCGCCGACCACGATCACATGGGACGCATCGAAGCCGCTGGCGCTGGCACCGTCTTTCTCGACGAGCTTGGCGAGCTGCAGCCCGACATGCAGGTCAAATTGCTGCGCCTGCTCGACACCGGCGAATACGAGCGGCTGGGCTCCACCGCCACCCGCGTCGCCAAATGCCGCTTCATCGGCGCCACCCACCGTGACCTCGAGGCCGAGGTGAAGGCAGGCCGGTTTCGCGCCGACCTCTATCACCGTCTGCGGGTCATTCAGCTGCACATCCCGCCGTTGCGCGAGCGGCCGGGCGACATCGATTTCTTTGCCGACGTCTTTGTCGACGAGCTCGCCCGCAAACACAAGCGTCCCCTGCGGCTGAGCCCCAGCGCGCGGGAGCTGCTGCACTGCTACCCCTTCCCCGGCAACGTTCGGGAGTTGAAGCACGCCATCGTCGGGGCCGCGTCTTTGACCAACCACGCCGTGTTGCACGACGACGTGTTTCCGTACCTCGCGCCCAAGACCCACGTCGCGCAGACGGAGCCGAACACCGACGTCGACGACGGCGAGCTTCAAGTTGAGGCGCTGTGGTTGTCGGGCACCTGGGATGAAGCCAAGACCCACACCATGGAGCGTCTGGAGTCGCGCTTTGTGCACCACCAACTGTCGCTCGCCGAGGGCAACGTCTCGCAGGCGGCACGACGGGCGGGGGTGTCGCGCCAATACTTTCAGCGGCTCATGCGTCGTCACGATGTGCTGTCTGAGGCGTTTCGTCCGACTTCGCGGCTGACGTTGGTGCCGCCGTCCGACAAAGAATCCGCCTGACCGCGCCCGCCCTCGCAGGCGGCGGTGGCATCTCAGGTTGAGAGAGAGGTGGGGAGAATTTGCGCCTGTCCTCCGTTGGCCTATCCTCCCGACGTCTGTGTCGCCTGGGGCGACGCGGCCGTCGTCGACGGCGGCCGACCAACGGAGAGGCGCGGTTTGACCGAGGGGAGCGCACAAGACCCACGGATCGGCACCCAGTTTCATGGGCGCTACACCATCGAAAGCCGTCTGGGCGAAGGCGGCATGGGTGTGGTGTATCTGGCACGGCAAGAAGGGCTCGGCCGCCAGGTCGTGCTCAAGGTGCTCCTCGACAAATTCGCCAACGACGCCATCGCAGTGGCCCGGTTCGAATCTGAAGCCCACGCCGTCTCGCGCATCAACCAGCCGAACATCGTCACCGTCTATGAGTTCGGCCGCACCGACACCGGCGCCGTCTTTCTCGCCATGGAGTACTGCCCCGGCGACACCTTGCTGTCGCGGCTGCGCCAGGGCCCATTGCCGGCTGGCGAGGCGCAGGAGATCGCCGGGCAAATTGCCAAGGCCCTGCAAGCGGCCCACGACGCTGGCGTCATTCACCGCGACCTCAAGCCCGAAAACATCATGCTCACCCAAAGCCCCACAGAAGGGCTGGTGGTGAAGGTGCTCGACTTCGGCCTCGCCAAGATGGTCGAGGCCGATCACAGCCAAGGGCTCACCGAAGAAGACGTCATCATGGGCACCCCGGGCTACATGAGCCCCGAGCAAATCGGCGGCTTGCAGCTGACGCCGTGCTCCGACGTCTACGCCCTCGGCGTCATCTGGTGGGAGATGCTCACCGGCCGGCCGATGTTCACCGCCGACAGCCACATCCAAGTGTTGGTGATGCACACCCGCGACCCCTGCCCGCCGCTGTCGCAGGTGGTGCCCGGCAAAGTGGATGCCGCCACCGAGAGCCTCATCCTCAACATGTGCCAGAAGCAGCCGCAGGCGCGCCCCGAAAACGGCGGCGCCGTCGTCGAGCTCATCGCCAAGCTGCACCATGCGGCGGCGCAGACGTCGACGCGCCTCGACGACGTCGACGACTTCTTCTCGGGGCAGATGCCGATGGCCCCGCCGCCAGGTGCCCCCAGCACCGCGCCGACGCCAGCGTCGCCGTCGTTGGCCCAGCTCGCCGACGACGCGGGCGAATCCAATCCGTTTGCCCCCCCTCCCCCGGCCCCGACGGCAACGCCGTCGCCGCCAGACCCCACCGGCGGACCGCCCGCCGGCAACGACTACATGGCCATGATGGCCGACGTGGGTGGAGACGACTTTGTGCCGGGCGGCACGCCGTTCTCGCTCGACGACAACCCCGACGATCCACCTCCGGCGCCGGGCACGCCGAGCCAACCGCCGCAACCCGCCAACGCCCAGCCAGCCGGACTGCTGTGGCAGGTGGTGGCCCACGGGCGCATCACCAACGATGTGCCCCTCGTCGAGCTGCGGCGCATGATTCAACAAGGACGGCTGTCGGCGTCGGACGAGGCGGGCCCCATGGGGCAGCCGCTGAAGCAGCTGCACGAATACGCCGCCTTCAAAGCCCTGCTCGACACGCTGCGTGCCCAGCAGATCGAACGTGCGCAGCAGCAAGCCAAGCCTGGCCGTCGAGGGGGAGGCAGCGGTGGCCGCCGACGCCGTGGTCCGGTCATCGCCGCGGTGGTGGGCCTTGCCGTCGTCGGCACGGTCGGTGGGCTGTTTGTGTTCGACCGGCCCCTGTTCGACAGCTTGGTCGACGACGTCACACGTCTCACCGTCGATGTCGTCGACGACGTGAAGTCGCAGGTCGAAAAGCAAGACCGCACCCATCTGCAACCGTGGATTGAGCAGTGGGAGAAGGTGCACAAGACGGTGCCCGACACCGTCGTGCAACTGCTCGAACGCGTTGACCAGAAGCTGCAAGACCCGACCCCTGACCGTCGTGACGAGGTGCGGGTGCTCTTGGAACAAGCGCTGGTGAAAGCGCCCACCCACCTCACCGCCACCGCGTTGTACGTGCACAACGCCGCCCTCAGCACCGACGTGGATCGCCCCAATGCGTTGCGGGCCGAAGACGTCGTCGAAGAACTCGAAGAACGCGCCCAAGAGCAGAGCGATGTGCTGGCCGCCAAGGCAGCGGTTCTTCTGGCTCGACACCGCTGGCAAGACGCGCTCGTCGCTGCGCAGCAAGCCGAGCGGGCCGCATCGAACAAGCCCCAACAGGTGCGAGCGGCCAAAATGCTCGCAGCGGCGTCGCTGGAGTTGCGCAAGCTCAACGCCGCCCACAAAGCCATCGGACGCGCGCAAAAGCTCGCCGCCAAAGACACCGAAGTGGCGCTGCTGCGCGGGCGCGTTGCCTTTGCCCGCGCCGACCTCGTCGCCGCCAACAAAGCCATCGACACCCGTTTGCGGCGGGTGAAAGACGACGCCCATGCGGTGCGCCTCGCAGCGTGGGTCACCCGGGAGCAGGTGTCGCCCAGCACCGCTGCCCGCAAGCTGCAGTCGTACCTCAAGTCGCACGATGACGACGACGAGACCCGGTTGCTGGCCGCGCGTCTGTTCGCCGACGCTGGCGACAGCCGCAATGCCCAAAAGGTGCTCGCCGCCGCCCCCGACAAAGACGCCGGAAAACAGAGCGTGGGCAAGCTGCACGCCGACGTGCTCGCCACGCGCGCCGACCAGGTTCTGGTGCAGGGCGACGTTGCCAAAGCCCGCAAATTCGTGCTGCGTGCCCTGCAAGGTGGCACCAAGAGCGCCCTCGCCCACCGCGTGTTGGGCCGCATCTACGACGTCACCGGTGACACGGCCAAAGCAAAGGTGGCATTTGAGTCGGCCGCCGCGCTGGCACCGTCGGTGCGTTTTGCCGCCGACGCCAAGGCCGAGTCGGCGTACGCCATGCTCATGTCGGGGGCCCCGGCGGAGACGGTGCGCCTGGCCGAAGACGCCCTCGCCCTCGACAAGGGGCACTTGCTGGCCCACCAACTGCGCTTGACCGGCTTGCTGGCGGCAGGCGAGCTGGCTGTCGGGCACAAGGCGTTGCGTGACCTTCTCGACGTCAACGCCCGTCAACAACGCGACTCCACGGCGTTGGCCGCACTGCCGCCGCTGAAACACCAGAGCAAACGACTGCTTGAAACCCTGCAAGACCTCGACGTGCCCACCCCCCAGGCGCCCTTGAAGAATCTCGTCGTTGGTGTGGTGCGCTTTCACAGCGACAAGCCCAAGAAGTCGGCGCGGCCCCTGGCCAAAGCAGTGCGCAAAGAGCGCGACCTTGCGTTGCCCATGCTGCTGCTGGCCCATCTCGACGTCGACAAAGGCAGCAAAGCCAAGGCCATCACCAAGCTGCAAAAGCTCATCGCGCAGTTCGACGCCCCCAAACAAGCCCAGCTGCTGTTGGCGCAACTCGAAATCAAAAAGGGCAAGCTCGACGTCGCGGCCCAACGCCTCGATTCTGTCGCATCGTCAGGGAGCCACCGGGCGCAACTGCTGACCCTGCGAGGCCAGCTGTTGAAGGCGCAAAAGAAACCCGACGAAGCCCAACAGAGTTTCATCAAAGCCCTCGCCGCTGACCCCACCTACCTCCCCGCCCGCAAAGCCCTGCGTTAGGCGCGGCATCCACGCCGTCGCCGTCGGAGATTCGCCATGACCGTGCTCTTTGGCCACCGCGGCGCCTCTGCCCACCTGCCCGAGAACACCATGGCGTCGTTTCAACGCGCCCTCGACGACGGCGCCGACGCTCTCGAGTCAGACGTGCACCTCACCCGCGATGGGCATGTGGTGCTCTCTCACGACGGCACGGGGCAACGCATGGCCAACGTCGACGCCGCCATCGCCCAGTGTGATCTTGCAGAAGTGCAGTCGTGGAATGTCGGCTGGGGCTTTGTCGATGACGACGGGGAGCGTCCGTTTGTCGACGACGGGCACCACATTCCCACCCTCGACGACGTGCTCGACGCGTTTGGCAGCGTGCCGCTGAACCTCGACGTCAAACAAGCAACGCCCTCCATGGTGGCGCCGTTGTTGTCGTGCCTGCGTCGTCACAACGCCGAACACCGCGTGACCCTGGCCTCATTTCACATGAGCGTGTTGAAAGAGCTGCGCAAAGCGAAATACAGCGGCGCCCTCGCCCTCGGCGTACGCGAGTTGCGCATGTTGCTGGCGTTGCCGCGGTCGATGCTGGCCCTGCAGCCTGGGCTCGGCCACCGCGCGCAGGTCCCGCTGTCGTGGGGGCCGGTGCGCTTTGACTCCGCGTGGTTCGTCGGCAAGTGCCATGAGCTGGGGGTCCTCGTTGACTACTGGACCATCAACGACGCCGACGACGCCAAACGTCTGGTGGCGTTGGGCGCAGACGGGCTGTTCACAGACGATCCCAAGCTTCTGAAATCATCAATGTGACCCCCAAGGCGTTCACGACAGTTTCGAAACTGTCGAATCGTCAGCTCCCAAGGTCGACCAACGCGTCAGTCAAGCTGACCTTGGCGTGAAAGCCCAGCTCCTTTTCGGCACGGCTCCCGTCGACGAGACAGCTGTATTTCAGGTGCACAATCTCTGACGGCGGGAAGTTCGTCAGACGCACCTTGAAGGCCCGCTTCACGAACGACTTGAACACCGGGCCCGGCAGCGGCACCTGGTTTTTGCGTCGGGCCATGACGATGCGCGACAGCGGCGCGGCGGAGTCGCCCGTGATGTTGTAGACGCCGCGGGCGGGCTTTTTCACAGCGGCCGCGATCGACCGCACCACATCGCTCTCGTGAATCAGCTGAATCATGGGGTCGAAGCCCATCAGCGTCGGCACGTTGTCTTTGCGCAGGTACGTCGTCGGCGCATTGCGCAGGTGCGGCCCAATGATGTGCACCGGCCGCAAGATGACGGTCTCGGTCTCGGGCCGTTTCCAGAAGAACGACTGCACCATCATGTCGAGGCTGATGAGGTCGCGGATTTCAGGCGAACGGCCGCCGGCCAACAGCGGGGCCTCCTCGGTCATGAATCCCGACGACGTCGCCGACGGGCCATAGAGGTTCGCCGTCGACAAAAAGACAAACTTGCGGACGTCAATCTTCTCCGCCAGCCGCAGCAGCTGGGTGGTGCCTTCGAGGTTGAAGTGAAAGGCGCCGCCGGCTTTGTGGGGGTTGTGCATGACGCCAAGGTGCACGATGACGTCGGGCTTCTGCTTGCGGATTTCTTTTTGCGCGCTCTTGCGCCGCACGTCGACGCGCAGGTGGTTCACGTCTTTGGGGCGGTCGGGAAACGGCCGTCGGTCGACGGCGATGACCTCGTAGTCGCGGTGCAACATGCGGCACACCAGACGGCCGAGGCCGCCGGCAGCGCCGGTCACCAGCACCCGCTCTCGACGGGGGCCACGCTTGCCCGCCTTCTTTTTGGCAGGCGCCTTCTTCTTCGCAGCCGCCTTCTTGGCTGGCGCCTTCTTCTTGGCGGCCGCTTTTTTGGCGGGGGTCTTCTTCGCAGTGGTCTTGGTGGCCATGGTCTGCCTTCAGCTGAGGTCTTTTGACGTCGTCACGCACCCGTCGGGCGGTCGCTAGAAGATGCTTTCGCGCATCTCCAGGCCGCGCTGCAACATGCGGGTGATGGTGTTTTTCACCTTCTTCACGTGGCCCGCGATGACGTCGTCGTCGTCGTCAGGGTCGCCTTTGAAGGTCAGCGGCTCACCAAAGTGAATGTGGTACTGCGTCGGCAAAGGCAGCGGCACCACCTGCGGGAAGATGAGGGGAGCCGCAGGCAGCCCCGCCATCTTGGCGATGGGTTTGATGTTGGCGACGGCCGGCGCTTGTTCTTCGGCACCGACGACAGCGACGGGCACGATGGGGCTGTGGGTCTCCAACGCGAGTCGCATGAATCCGTGGCCGAAATCGGTGAGCTGGTAGCGCTGGGCAAACATCTTGTTGATGCCACGGGCGCCTTCAGGGAACACCAACACGCCCTCGTCGGCTTCGAGCAGACGACGACAGGTGGCAGGGTCACCGACGACTTGCCCCATGCGCACGAAGAGGTGCGAGACGAAGGGCAACTCGGCCGACCAACGCTCAACCATGGAGCGCAACACCCGGGGCTTGGGAGCCTCCAACAACGACGCCACCCCCACCATGAAGGCGTCGAAGGGGAGCTGCCCGGAGTGGTTGCCAATCATCAAGAACCGCCCGCTCTCGGGGATGTTCTCGGTGCCGTACGTCTTCACCCGAAAATAGTTGCGGTACATCCACACCGCGGCCGGGGCGATGAGCTTGACCATCTCGGGGTCGAAGCCGAACTCGTCGACGCCAAACTCGTTGAGGTTCTTCTTGGGGAGCATGTCGATGCGCTCGGCGACGTCTTCGTCGACAGAGGCGATCGCGCGTTCTTTGAGGTGGCGCAGGGCTGTCAGCATGCGTCAGTGATACCACAAGTCGACGACGTGGGAGCCTGGCAACATCGAGACATGCGTGACCTTGTTACTCGGAGGACGTCGGCTCTTGGAGCCCCAAGTGTTCGCTCAGACTGGCGTTGTAGAGCATGAACGCTGTGGCCCGTTCGTTCTCAGCGTCGTCGGATGCAGACCACCAAAACGGAACGAGAACCGCTACACCGATGCCCCCAAGCGGCAGTCCTGCGATGGCCCCCAGCCCTCCTCCAATGCCGCCGAGAACGGCCATTTCGAGCGGCCGTGCCTCTCGACTCATCTCTGTGGCCAACCAAGCCCCTCCCACGACGCCAGCCAGGGACACAGCGACCACAGGCGACAACACCGTCGCCAACATCGCCCGCTCGAGGAGGACCTCGACGTCGTGCGCCTCGCCCGCCAGCACGCCCGCCTTGCCTGCAGGCGTGTCTGGGCCCACCGCAGGCACCAAGTCCCTGGCGTCTTCGACCCGCGTGCCGTTCGCCAACTGCAGAAACTTGACGTCGGATTGCACACCCGTCGACGCCACGGCTCCGGCCGGTGTGCTTTGCACGGACGTCGACGACACGGTGGTGCTGTACTGCCCGACGGCTTGGTGTTTTTTGTGGTACGCGACTCGGTCGCTCTGTGGCGCCGTCAACGGCGGCGCGTCCGGAAGAGCCACCCGTTTGTAGCTACAACCCGTCGCCACCAGCGTTGTGACGACGAGACAAATGCATGGCAACAGACGACGGGACATCAACGTGGAGGACATGTCGCCCTTGTAGACGACACCACTCCAAATTGAAACACCACCCCCTCGTCGTCGTCGTCGGGGTCAGCCCCCCAACACCACCTCACGCGCCCGTGGGCGCAAGTTGTAGTCGCTGCTCATGGTGGCGCCGTACGCCCCTGCCGTGGCGACGAGGAAAACGTCGCCTTCTGTCGACGGTGGCAAGCTGCGGCCGTGGCCGAGCACGTCGCCTGTCTCGCAGATGGGGCCGACGACGTGGGCCACCTCGGTGGCGGCTTCGTCGACCTTGCTGAGGTTCACGATCTGGTGAAAGGCGCCATACAGCGACGGCCGAATCAAGGTGTGCATGCCCGCGTTGACGCCGACGTAGCGCACGTCGCTTTTTTGCTTCACCTGCTGCACCTGGGCCAGCAACACGCCGGCCTCAGCGACGAGAAAGCGGCCAGGCTCCATCCACAGCTCGACGTCGGGCAAGGCCTCTTTGACCTTTTGCAGCGATGCATCCACCTGGTCGAGGTCGAGCGGGGCGCGGCCGGGCTTTTCGACGACGCCGAGGCCGCCGCCGAGGTCGAGGATGCGGGCGTCTTTGAACACGGCCAACGCGTTCTTTAAGAACATCGCCGTCTCTTGCCACGCGTGCGGCTGGCGGATGCCGCTGCCCGCATGGGCGTGCAGGCCTTTGATGGTGACGCCGGCTTTGTCGGCGAGGGCGGCGACGGCTTCGAGTTCTTCAGGGGCGATGCCGAACTTGCTCTGCTTGCCGGCGGTTTTCACGTGGGCGTGGTGGCCACGTGCGCGTCCTGGGTCGAGGCGCAACAGGACTTCTTTGCCGTTGAACACCTCGGGCCAGTGCTCCAGCGGGTGCGCGTTGTCGACGGTGACATGCACGCCGCGGGCGAGAGCGTCGGCGTATTCTTCTTTCGGCGCGAAGTTGGGGGTGAACAACACGCGCTCGACGTCGACGTCGTCGATGACCTCAAACACGTGGTCGAGTTCGCCGGGCGACACGCACTCCAGCCCCATGCCGGCGTCGTAGATCGCCCGCAGCAGAGCTGGATGGCTGTTGGCTTTGATGGCGTAAAACCGCCGGCTCAGCGACGTCAGTTGCATCATGCGCTGCGCTTGCCGCTTGACCTTGTCGAGGTTGTACACGTACGCAGGCGTCCCTTGCTGCGCGACGTCGAGGAGCTCTTGTTGTTGGCTCTGCCACCAGGCGTCTTCACCGGTGGTGGCGTTCTTTTCTTTGACCTCGTCGGCAAACAGCGTCTTCCAAGTGGGGCCGAGCAAGCTGTCTTGCGGACGTTCGCCAAACAGCAGCGCGTGCAGCTCCTTCACCATGCGGTCGGCGTCTTCTTCGTCGACGACGAGGGTGAGGTTCAAGTCAGACGCCGCCTGTGACAACAGGTGGATGTTCTTCTCTTCGAAGACGCTCAACGCCGGACCCAGCTGGTGCAAGATGGCGCGAATCTTCTGCCCCACGATGCTGACGGCGGCGCAAGGGCCGATGAGCGACGCCTTGCAGCGGGTGTTGAGGTCGGCGAGCAAGGCGTCGAGGGCAGCGTCGTCGACACCGGTGGCCCCAGCATCGATGGACACGGTGACGTTGGTCTCCGACGTCGACACCAAGTCGACGCTGATGCCGTGCTGTTTGAAGCAGGCAAAGGCGTCGGCCAAAAAGCCCACCTGCTGCCACATGCCGAGGGTGTCCATGCGCACCAGGGTGATGCCCCGTCGGGCGGAGATGGCTTTCACTTGGGCGGGCCCATCCGACGAGCGCTTGCCGATTTGCGTGCCCTGAATGTCGGGGTCTTTGGTGCAGCACACCTCCAACGGGATGTTGGCCAGACGCACGGGATTCAAGCAGCGGGGGTGCAAGACTTTGGCGCCCGTCGTCGCAATCTCTTGGGCCTCGTCGTAGTCGAGCTGGCGCAGAAGGCGGGCGGTGGGCACGTCTTTGGGGTTGGCGGTGAACACGCCGGGGACGTCCGTCCAGATTTCACAGCGGGCGGCGTCGAGCTTGGCGGCAAAGTACGCGGCGGAGGTGTCGGACCCGCCTCGCCCGAGGAGCACGGTGGCGCCGCTGTCGTCGCGGGCGATGAAGCCTTGGGTGATGGTGACCTTCTTGTTTGTCGACGACGAGAAGGCGTCTTGCATGGCGGTGTCGGCGTCGAAGTCACACACGGCGTTGAGGTACCGGGTGTGGTCGTTGGCGTCGGGGATGCGCACAGCATGTTGCCAATCGCGGGCGTCGACCCAGTCGACGTCGAGGCCTTCGTTGCGCAGGTATTGGCTGCCGATGCTCGTCGACAACAGCTCACCAGCGCTCATGACGCGGGCTTTCAGACGGGGGGTGACCTCGCGGGTGAGCGACGCCCCCAACGTCAGTTTGCGCAAATCGTCGAGGAGGTCTTGCACTTTGGCGGAGCGCTCGACGCCGAGGTCGGCTTCGAGGGTGGCGTGGATGGACTCGATCTTCGCCAGATGCGGCTCGATGTCGCCGTCTTCGGCGCCGCGCAGCAGGGCTTCCAAGGTGTCTGACACCTTGGCCACCGCCGAACACACCAGCACCGGCTGCACGTTCTCGTCGAGACGGGCTTTGAGCACATCGCGGATGGTCTCCCACCGCGCCTTCGATGCCACTGAGGTTCCACCAAACTTCAAGACCACAAACGACGTGCTCATCTTCGCTCCATCATCGGCTCTCCCCTCGCTTGGAGTGGGATCCGCCTTCACGCGACGCGTCATACCAGCGCCCATGGCAAAAGAAAAAAGCCGCCCGTGTTGGGCCGCAGGCGGGTTCTGCGTTGACGGGGTTTTCTCTTCAGACCGGTCTGCTACCCCCCTGTTGGGCCGCGACGAAACGCCTGGCGCATCGGTGGCCCCCCTTCATGCGGTTGGACATGCAATGACCCAAGACCAGCTCGACGACAACACTCCCGAGGCACCCGTCGACGGCGACGACTCCACGTCGTCGAAACGCCCTTCGTCAGCTGCCGCGCCCGGCAGCTACCTCGACGAAGAGCTGGAAGGACACCAAGAAGGTGTCGACCTCGACGCCCTGGACAACACGCCCGTCGACCCACTGCCCGACGCTGTGGCCGCCAAAGAAGACGGCAGTGACGATGACGCGCCCGCATCCGACGCCCCCAAAGCCCACCTGTTGCAACGGTTCTTGCAGAGCACGTCGAAAGAGAAGTTGGCCTTTGGCTTTGTGATGAGTGTGGCCTTTGCCCTCGTCATTCCCTTCTTGGGCAGCGTCGGTTTCTACGACCCATGGGAGTCACACTACGCCGAAGTCGCACGCCAGATGGCCCAGCGCGACGACTACCTCTACCCGTTTTGGAAGAACGCCTACTTCTTCTCCAAACCCATTCTCCTCTTCTGGACGACGGCGCTCGGCTACAAGGTCATCGGTGCGGGCGACGCCACCGGTGAGTTGCACTGGTTGGCGGAGTGGGTCGGTCGCCTGCCCATGGCGATGTTTTCGTTGATGACGACGGGCGCGGCCTTCTTTGCCTTGCGCCGTCTGTGGAGTTTGCGCGCCGCTGTGTTTGGCTGCCTCGCGCTGTCGACCACGCCTTTTTGGTACCTCATCTCGCGTCAGGCCATCACCGACATGTTGTACGTCGGCCCCATGAGCATCGCGCTGCTGTTGTTGGCGGTGGCGTTTCTCGACGACGAACGCAAAGAACTCTACGAGACGATGCCCATTCCCAAGTGGATGAGCGCCTTCTTCGCCTTGTGCCTCATCCCGCAGCTCGTCGAGATTGCGCGCTCCGGCGCCTTCTTCAACCGTCTGCCCAACGAGACCGCCATTCGCTACGCCGCCATGGCCTTCGCCGTCGTCGTCGGCGGCGGCATCGTGTTCTTCTTGCACAAGAAGGCCAAAGACCCGCTGGTGCACCTCGCCGCCGCCTTCGTGGCCCTCGGCACCCTCGGCAAAGGGCCGCACACCTTGGCCTTCACCGGCCTCGTGCTCTTTTTGTACTTCTTGACGTCGGGCGAGTGGAGCCGCCTCAAGCGCCCCGCCCTCCTCACCGGCATTTTTCTCTACCTGATGATCAGCCTGCCGTGGTTCATCACCATGTACTTCTTCGAGGGCAAAAACGGCCGCAGCAAGACGTGGTTTCAACGGTTCGTGCTCTACGACCTCTTCGGCCGCCTCGGCGCTGGCGCCCACGGCGACCGCGGAACCTTCGAGTACTACGTCCGCTACCTCGGCTTTGGCACGTTCCCGTGGGGCACGTTGGTGCCGTTCGCCGTCGTCAAAGCCCTCACCCAAGGCATCGGCGACAAGGTCATGGGCAAGCCCGACAGCCGCACGGCGTCGTCGCGCTTCACCCACTTTGTCGCGCTTTGGGCGGTGGCCCTCTTCGTGTTCTTCGGCTTCACCACCACGAAGTTTCACCACTACATCTTCCCCGTGGTGGTGCCATGTGCCCTGCTCGTCGGCTGGTACCTTGACCGCATTCTCGTCGAGAAAAAGGGTCTCACCGGCGGTGTCGTCGTCGCCGTCAGCCTTGGCGCCATGCTCATCGCCCGCGACCTCGCCAAAGAGCCATGGCAAATCGCCGACCTCTTCACCTACCACTACAAGTCGTACAAGCCCGACTACTACTTCCCCGACGTCACGCCGTGGCGGGTGTTCTTCTTGAGCGTTGGGGGGGTGGCTGCGTTGATGTTGTTGGTCGGCGCCATCAGTGACGCCCTGCACGGACGCAACGACCGCCGCTTCATGCCGGTGCGCAAGTTGTCGTCGTGGACCCAAGGGTTGCTCGGCGCCGAGCGTGGCACCGGCGCGGTCTTCGCGTTTTTGCTGGCGGGCTTTTTTGCGGCAATGGCCGGCGTCTATGGCTACCTCTTGCCCATGAGCCAGAACTGGTCGCAGCGCTGGCTCGTCGGCACCTACTACAAGATGAAAAAACCAGGCGAGCCGCTCATCTCGTACCAAATGGACTGGAAGGGCGAGACCTTCTACGCCCACAACACCGACGTGCAGATTCGCAAAAAGGGCGCCAAGCTCAAGAAGGAGTGCCAAAAGCCTGGTCGCGAATTCATCCTGGTGCAGACCGACCGCTTCAAGAACATCAAAAAGGCCCTCGGCAAAGAGTTCGAGGGCAAGATTCGCCAGGTCGACAAGAGCAACAAGAAGTGGGTGTTGGTGCTGATTGACGAGTAGGCATCGGCCGAACGGTGCTCCATTCAGCGTCGAGCCAATGCCGTCGCCGATTGGCATTTGGGTGTCCAAGGTGAGAGAATCACAGGCCGCAAACGCAAGGCGCGCTGGAGCTGCCGGATGGCCGAAGATCGCAAAGCAGAGCTGAGAAACATCGAAAACGAGATTCGCCAGATGCGGGTCACGATGGACATGTATTTTCAGGGCATCGAACGCCAGCCGCCGCACGACGACCTCGCGCAGCTGAAGAAGAAGGTGCAGCGCATGCGTGGCGAGTCGTCGCGCTGGAGCACCGTCGACAAATTCAAGATGAACTCCCTCGCCCAGAAGCTCACCACGTTCTCACAGATGTGGGAGAAGGAGCTGACGGCGATGGAGAACGGCACGTCTCGTCGACAAAAAGCAAAACTCGACCGCAAGAAGAAGCAAGAGCAGGCCGAGTGGGAGCGTCAGAAAAAAGAGATGGCCGCCCGCGGGGGGTCGCCTGAAGCCCTGGCCGAACAACAACGCATGATGGCCGAAGCGCTGGGCGAACAACCCGCAGCCGCGGCCGCCCCCGCAAAGCGCAAACGTCCTGCTGCGGCCGGCGCAGGCGGCGGGATGAGCGACGAGAAAATGCGTCGTCTCTACAACGTCTACATGCAGGCGAAGAAGCGCACCGGCGAACGCTCGAACCTCAGCTATGAAAAGCTGGCGGCGCAGATCAACAAGCAGATTCCTGCCATCAAAAAGAAGCACAAGTGCGACAACGTCGACTTCAAAGTGGTGCTGAAGAATGGCAAGGCGATGTTGAAGGCGGTTCCGAAGTAGGTGGAGTTCGTTTCGCGAGTTGAGTTGCGATGAATGCGTTGCATTGTCGAGCGTGCTCACTTTCGCTGGGAAGCTCGGCGTCAGGCACCTTCTCGGCGACGAGCGAACGGTGAGAGCTTCTGAGGAACCTGAACGTCGCGCCTTTGGGCACCAGAGCGCATCCCAAAACCCAAAGAACGCGCTCGACGACGAATGCAACGCATTCGTCGCAACTCGACTCGCGAACGAGCTTTCGAGACTAGAGGCACAGCTCGACAGACGCAGGCGGCTTTGGTCTGGTGGCTTTGGGCCTGGTTGTTTTGGTTTGGCTGTGAGAGCCGCGGGTTTAGGGCTTTCTTTTTGCGCCGTGGGATGACTTTTGGTCGGAAAGCAAACGTTTGACTTTCTTCATTCCGCCAAAACGCAGCTAAATATCAAAAAGCAAACGTTTGACTTTCTTCAGTACGCCAAGAAGGAGCCAATCATCAAAAAGCAAACGTTTGACTTTCCTCAATACGCCAAGAAGGAGCCAATCATCAGAAAGCAAACGTTTGACTTTCTTCAATACGCCAAGAAGGAGCCAATCATCAAAAAGCAAACGTTTGACTTCCTTCAATACGCCAAGAAGGAGTTCTTAGACAAAAAGCAAACGCTTACCCTTCTTCATCGCGCCAAAAAGGGCCCTGAAATCAAAAAGCAAACGTTTGACTTTCTTCAATACGCCAAGAAGAAGTATTTGGACAAAAAGCAAACGTTTACCTTTCTTCATCGCGCCAAAAAGGACCCTGAAATCAGAAAGCAAACGTTTGACTTTCTTCAATACGCCAAAAAGCGAAGAAAAGAACAAATGTAAACGTTTCCCCTTCTTCATCCCGCCAAACGCGCACCTCCAGACAAAACGCTTTCCTCTCCAGACACGCTAAGCCCGTCAAAAAAGACAAAAAGCCCCACCTACTGCGGCAAAACCCGCAGGTCGCTCTTGTCGAGCCACACGTCCAGCCCATTGTCGAGGCGCAGCTTCACAAACACGTGCGCCACACCACGGTGCAGCGTCGACGCCTGCTCATCGACGATGGTCCCCAACAGCCCGGCGTGCGCGACAAACGCCACCTTCGCGCCGGGGTCGGGTCCCACCCGCGCCGACGTCTCCTCCGCAAACACCACAGCCCGCACCCGTCGTTCGGCCTGCACACGCGCGCCAAACGAAACGGCTCCAATCAGAAGCAGCGGTGCCAACAGCGGCGCCCAACGCAGAGGACGCCGCTGCAACGGCCACGACGCCATCCACAAACAGGTCAGCAGCAACGGCAACAGAAACGCCCACAACGCCAAATCTCTCGGCAACTGGTCGCCCAGCCGCGCGAGCGACCACGTCGTTTGGCGCAACTCGCTGACGCGGTCTTCGCGCGCCTGCAACGCCACCTGCAGGTTGTAGGCCGCGTCGTCGTCGTCGGGGTTCATGCGCACCGCCGACGCCAGGTGCAACACGGCGGGCCCCAGCGCACCTTGTTGGAGGTGCAAGGTGCCAAGGTTGTAGCGCAGGGCCGCGCCGTCGTGCCCATCGCGCAACAGCGACGTGTACGCTTCGATGGCGGCTTCTTCTTCGCCGTGCAACGCGAGGTCGACGGCTTGTTGGGCGACCGCCTCGGCCGTCGCTGCCCACGTCGACGAAGACGACAAGATGGCCAAGAGGAGGGGCAAGAGCAAAACACGAACGTTCATGCGCGACTCCCCTGCTTCACGTGATCGAAGAGCGTTTCAATGAGCCCACGGCCCGCTTTGAAGAGCGACCGCCGGTCGCCGGTTTCGCCTGCGTAGCGCACGGCGTCGACCTGCTCGAGCCACTCGGTGGCGTCGTCGGCCAGCTTCGGCGGCAGTCCGGCTTTGCGCAGCCGTTCGCGCAGCGTCGGCAAAGGAATCGACTTGGCGTCGTCGGCAACGTGGTCGGCCAACGTCTGCAGCAGGAGGTCTTGCACGTCTTGCAGCTTCTGTTGCTGCTCGGCCTCGTCGACGCGCTGCAAGATGTCTTTGCGGGCTTGGGCCCAGCGTCCCGCAGCCGATGCGGCGTGGTCTTGTCGACGACGGAGCAAGGCAAACGACAGCAACGCCAAGAGCACCATGGGGATGCCTGCAACCGCCCCCCACTGCCACAACGGACGCGGCTTTCCATCGAGCGGCACCCGGATGTGCAGCGGCCGTGCACCTTCAATCACCTGCTGGCGTCGTGCGCTGTTCGTCGATGTCGACGCCGACGTCGACCGCGGCGTGGCACGCAAGCGCAGCGGACGCGACCGCGCCTTCTCGAACTGCTGGTTGTGGGGGTTGAAAAACGCCACCTCAAAGGCAGGTATCTCAAAGACTCCCTCGTCGAGGGGCTGCACCAGCAGCTCCACTTGTTTGGCGCCGTAGAGGTGCCCCCGTTCAACGCTTTTGCGGTCGGACGTCGACGGAGGGAACACCCGCAGCCCGTCGACCTTCTGCAGTGCAGCCGCCACATCGGGCAGCTGGGCTTGGCCGGGGTTTCCTTCGCCGGTGAGTTCGACTTTGAGGGTCACCGCCTGCCCTGCGGGCGTCGTCGCCGCCGACAGCGACGAGCGCAGCCGGTAGAACCCCACGTTGCCCTTGAAGGCCACGCCCGCCGGTGCGGGCGGCACCGGCTTGACCTCCAACGTCTGCGCCGGGGCGTTGAGCACGGTGGTCTTGCCGCGTTTGAAGAGGCCTCCACCCGTCGTCACCTGCACGCTCATGGGGCCCGTGGACTGTGTGCCCACGTCGAGCGGAAACAGCGCCAACTTCTGCAGAGGGTAGACGTAGAAGGTGCGTCCGCCGATGCGGCGCTCGGTAGGGCGCACCCGGCCGCCACCCATCTCCTCGACCCAAAAGCCGGGCAACTCGGGCACCTGCAGTTGGCGGATGTCGACGCCTGTGGTGGCGTAGACCTCGACGGTGAGGGTGACTTGCTCGCCGACAAACGCCGACTTCTTGTCGAACTTGACGTCGAGGTAGAGGTCGCGTTCGCCGTTTTTGTCGCGCTGTCGACGAGGATCGCGCTTGTCGACCATGATGCGCAACGGTTTTGCCGCAGTGCGCTGCGTGCCGACTTTGGCGCGTGCGGCTGAAATGGTGTGTTTGCCGGTGCGCTCGGCCAACAGCACGTAGGTGTAGTTGCGCACGAACTCCACCGACTTCACGCCGTTGACCGCTGAGATCCGCTGGCTGCGAGAACGGCGGTCGTCGAGCACGCGAAAGGCACTGAAGTCGGGCAGCACGAGTTCTTCGACGGGGTCTTCGCTGCGCACGGTGACGATGACATCGACCTGAAAGGTGTCGCCGACTTCAACTCGGGTGGCGTTGGTGCGCATCTCCACTTCGACGAGCTGCTTCTGCTGCTGTTGCTGCATTTGCCGCCGCGTCGGGCGCCGCCGTCGACGGGCCTCGACGTCGAGGGCAGTGGTGGTGGTCACCGCCACGCACAGCAGAACAAACATCCAGCGAGGGACACGCTGCAAGAGTGACAACGTTCGACCTACCACGGCTTCCTCACAGGGCGGCGTCGCGTGGGCTGCGGACGCATCTGGGTGGGCGACAGCGGCTTCTCACGCGCGCGCAAGGCGTCGAGCAGCCGCTTGGCGTCGCGTTTTTTCACTTGCTGCGGGGTCAGCGGTGCCGGCTTGCCGTTGCGGGCATCACCTGGCTGTCCATCTTTTTGCGCGCTGTTGTCTTTCTCTTCTTTGCCGTCGTCTGCAGGGTCATCCCCCGGTTTGGGCTGAGGCTGGTCTTGCGCGTCGGCGGGCTCCTTGTCGTCGTCACCGGGCTTTTTCTGACGCGGGTCTTGCTCGTCTTGGTCTTCGCCATCGCCACCCTCAGACTCGTTTTTGTCTTTGTCTTTGTCGCCATCTTGCGGCGGGTCGTCGCCGCCGCCGCGTTGCTGTTCGTCGTCGCCGTCGTCTTTGGGCTCGTCGTTGTCGTCGTCGCCCGCCCCACTGCCTTCTTTGTCGTCGCGGTCTTTCTGCTCGCCGTCTTGCTGCTGCTCGTCGTCGCCGTCTTGCTGCTGCTCGTCGTCGCCGTCTTGCTGCTGCTCGTCGTCGCCGTCTTGCTGCTGCTCGTCGTCACCCTCTTGCTCGTGCTCGCCGTCTTGCCGCTGCTCGTCGTCGCCCTCTTGTTGCTCTTGTTCTTGCTTCTCTTCGTCTTGTTGCTCGTTGTCGGAGTCTTCGTCGTCGGCGTCACCCCCACCGCCTTGTGGCTGTTGTTGTTGCTGCTGCATCAGCCGCAACGCAGTTCGCAAGTTGCTGCGGGCGGCGCTGTTGGTGGGGTCGGCGACGAGAGCATCCTGAAACGAGCGCACTGCGCCTTTGAGGTCTTGTTGCATTGCCCGCACATTGCCGAGCCCGACGTGGGCGTGCCCCTGCAAGCTGGCGTCGGGGCTGAGTTGTGCAGCCCGGCGCAGCGCGCCCTCAGCCTCAGCCAGTGGGGTTTTGGCCTTGTTCGCCTGCTCCTCGTCGCCGCTGGCGTCTTGCAGCAGTTGCTCTGCTTGCTGCATGTACGCCAAGCCGCGGTTGTACTCGACGACCGCACGCTGCGAGTCGCCTTGGGGACGGCTCTCGCCGTACGCCTTGAGCGCGTCTTCTGCCCGGCCTTCGGCAAGGGCAGTGTTGCCGGCCGACAAATGCGGGTCGTCGCGTTCAAAGCCGGCCGATTGGGCGCCGACGGCGAGCATGAGGGTGAGCAGCATCGGCGTCATGCGGTCCTCCTCGTCGATGACACTCGGGTCGGGCGGGCCCGCACCACAGCCCACAGCAACACCAACACGAAGCCGCCGATGAAAAAGGGCGCGCGGTCGATGCCGGTGACTTTGGTGCGGGTCTCGAGGTCGCGCTTTTCGAGGCTGGCGACGAGGGCCAACACCTCTTTGAGTCCAAGGTCGTCTTCAGGCGTGCCGTCGATGAAGCGGCCTCCGACCGCGTCGGCGACGCTGCCCAGCACGTCGGGGTTCATGCGGCTCATCACCGTCTTGTTGGTGTCGTCTTTCAGGTAGCCGATGATGGACTGGTTCTCGTCGACGAGCGGGATGGGCTCGCCAATGGGGGAGCCGATGCCGATGAACACCACCGACACGCCCGCTTTTTGCAGCGCCTCGGCCGTTTCTTCAAGCTTGCCTTCGTGGTGCTCGCCGTCGGAGAACACCACCAGAACACGTCCAGCATCTTGGGTTTGCGGCAAGGCTTCAGCCTCAGACTCGAACATGCGCAACGCCGTCAACAACCCGGCGTTGAGGTCGGTGCCGCCTTGTGGAGCCACGTTGGGGTCGAGGGCGCGCAAGAAGCTGCGGGCGGCCTCGACGTCGGTGGTCAGTGGGCACTGCACGAAAGCGCTGCCGGCAAAGCCGATGAGCCCGATGCGGTTTTTGCCGAACTGCGGAAGGGCCAAGTCGATCTCCGCCTTCACCCGCTCCAGTCGGTCGGGGAGCACATCCCGCGCGCGCATGCTGCGGCTGACGTCGACGGCGAAGAGGATGTCGAGCCCACGTTGCGGCAACAGCTCTGTGCGCTCGCCAAACTGCGGGCCGGCCAATGCCACCACGCCGACGACCAGAGCGACAACAATGCCCCATCGCGCCTGCTGAAGACGTGGAAAGAGCTCAACGTTGGACGACGCCACCAGCTGCGGCACGTCGCCCAGCAGCTTCAAGCGCGCTTGTCGTCGACGACGTTCGAGCAGCAGCAACCCCGCCACCGGCACCAGCAGGAGCAGCAGCCACAACGCAGAGGCGAATGCAAAGCCCATCAGTGCCTCACGGAATGCTGCTCGCTCTCGTCGACGACAGCGCCAAATGCAGCAGCAGGGCGAGCAACGAGAGCAGCATGAAGAAGGGGTACAAAGGAATCGGCCGGCGCAACATGGGGCCCGATTGCAGCTTGGTCTTGTCCATCTCTTCGAGAATCTGCTGCAGGGAGCGTTTGAGTTCGTCGGGGGATTCAGCGGAGAAGAACTGGCCTTTGCTGGTGAGCGCCATGTGCTTCAACAGCGTCGGGTTGGTGGGTACGTTGACGTACACGTAGCGCGGCGAGCCCAAGAAGTCGGTGCCTTGCGGCATGGGCACCCGCCCTCCTCGTCCAACGAGGATGGGGAAAATGCGCACGCCGAACGTCTCTGCCAAGGACGCCGCCTTCTCGGGCGACAAAGTACCGGCGTTGTTGTCGCCATCGGTGACGAGGATGAGCGCTTTGCTCACGGCCTCAGAGTCGCGCAGTCGGTTCACGCCCATGGCGGTGGCATCGCCGATGGCCGTGCCGTCTTTGAGCACGCCGGTGCGCACGCCCTCGAGGATGGTGTTCAACATCCGCGTATCGTGGGTCAACGGCGTTTGCGTCACAGCTTCAGCGGCGAACACCACGAGGCTGATGCGGTCTTGTTTGCGGGTGAAAACGTGGTCGGCAATGAGCGACTTGGCCACGTGCAAACGGTCTTTGGGCTTGAAATCAGCGGCGCGCATGGAGCCCGACACGTCGAGCACGACAGCGATGTCGATGCCCTCCATGCTGCCAGGGTCGGGCTGGCCTTTGGCTTGCGGCCCCGCGAGGGCGAACACGCCGAGGGCGAGCGACACCAACAACAGCACCCGCGCCACCACCCACCACAACACGCCGGGGCCGGCCGGCAACGCCCGGAGGGCTTCGGTGCGGGGCATCCACAGCTGTGGACGCGTGCGCGGCGAAAACAAGCTGAGCCCGACGGGCAACAGCACCACCCACACCAACAACCACCACGGACGCGCCAGCGAGAGGTCGCCCCACGGCGCTTGCACCAACGTCTTCACCGTCGTCGTCAAAGGGCTGAAGTCGATCACGACGCCTCCCCTTCTGAGCGGCCGGTGACGTCGTCGACGGGCTGGGTGTCGACGATGAGGGTGCGCACTTTGCCCGCCATGAGCGAGGCGACTTCGACCTGCAGAGTGGCCTTCGCAAACTTCACCATGTCGACATCTTCGAGGAGGCTCTGCACCAAGCTGATGTCGAGACGAGCGTGACCGACGTCGAGGAGCTCGCGCGCGAGTTCTGCCGTCGTGGTCTGCTCGGCGTGCAAACCGAAGCGGCCCGTCAGGTAGTCGCGCAGCACGTCGTCCATCAACCGTGTGACAAACAGCTCAACCTCGCCGCGCTTCAACAAGCCTTCAGCGAGGAGGGCGTCGAGGCGCTCGAGCGCGCGCACGTGCGGCGGCGTGGTGTCGACGGGCGCCGACGATGGCGCAGCGTCGTCGACGTCAGGCACCACCCACACCCGCCAACGACGCATCCACCGTTGCAGGGCGTAGGCGAAAGCCCCCATCGCCAACAGCAGCAGCGACCACCACGGACGCCAGTCGTCGACGCGAAACATCTTGGGGCCATCGGGCTTGGCAAACGACGGCGAAGTCGGAGGCGCGTCTTGTGGCTGCCCCGGCTGGGGAGTTGTCGACGCAGCCACAGGGGCGTCTGGGTCGATGACGTCGAGGGTCAGCGATGGCACGTCCAAGGTTTGCCCCAACGTCGACGTCAACACCAACGCTGGCGTCTTGGCTTCGTCGAGGTCGAGGGCCAGCAGAGGGATGCGAAAGGTCTCTTGCACCCAAGCTGGCTTCCCGTTCGTCGACGGTGCCAGCGGCTTCACCTCGTGCGCCGGCGTCCCCGTCGGCCGCACCGACTTCGACTGCGGCAGCGTCGACGGCAGCTTGAAGTGCTCCCCTTGGGCGCGTTCAAACTGCACCACCAGCTGAAAGGGCTGCGCGAACGACACCTGCTGTGGTTCGACGTGCACCTCCAACTTGCGCGGCGTGACCTGCGCCTGTGCCGGTTCAACCGCCTCGCCGCCGGTCTGCGCCCACGTCGACGTCGACGCCAACCCGGCCACGACGGCCAGCGACAACAGGAAGGTGCGCTGTCGTCTCATCTCGACCTCGCTCGAGCACGCAAAAACCGCACCAGCACGGTGCTGGCGTCGTCGGTGGTGGCGACGTGGGCGTGGTCGACGCCCATGCGCGACAGCCTCGAACGCAACGCCTCACGTTCGGCCTGCATTCGCTGGGCATACAGATCCCGCGTCTTTTTCACCCGGGTGTCGATGAGGCGGTGACGTCCGGTTTCAGGGTCTTGCACCGACAACAACCCAACGTCAGGCAGTGCAAACTCTGCGGGATCGTTGACCTCCACCACCATCAACTCGTGACGTCGAGCCAGCACTTTCAACGCCCGCTCCACCGACGACAAAGGCTGCGCGTCGTCGTCGTTGTCATCTGAGGCCGAAAACGGAGCGCGAACGCCATCGGCGTGGGGGTCAAGCAAGTCGGTGATGAGGGCAACGATGGCGCGTTGCTTCGACAGATGCGTCACCGTCGTCAGCGCCTCGTCGAGGTGGGTGTCTTTGGCTTTGGGCTCGCAGGCCAACACTTCGCGCAGAATGCGCATGACGTGTCCGCGCCCTTTGCGGGGTGGCACCAGACGCTCGACGTGGTCTGAGAACAGCAACAGGCCCACTTTGTCGTCGTTCTTCAACGCCGAAAACGCCAACAGCGCCGCTGCTTCTGCCGCCAGCTGCCGCTTCTTTTGCGCTCGCGAGCCGAACGACAGCGAACCCGATACATCGACGGCCAGCAACAGTGTGAGCTCGCGCTCCTCGACGAACTGCTTCACATGCAGCTCGCCGGTGCGTGCGGTGACGTTCCAGTCGACGTGGCGAGGGTCGTCGCCCGGCGCGTACAGCCGCGATTCTTCGAAGGCCATGCCCCGGCCCTTGAAGCGCGAGTGGTAGGCGCCCATGGCGTGCGCGTTGACGCTCTTTTTCGTCTTCAGCTCGACTTGGCGCACGCGTTTGAGCAACGCGGCGAGGTCGGTCTCGTCAGGAGCACCTGCTTGAGAAGACATGGGCACACTCGAAGGGGGCGGTTCACAACGTCGACGACAACGTCGTCCACAACATCATCTTTGCTACGGCACAGGGACGGTGGCGAAGACCTTTTTCACGACGTCATCGGCGCGAATTTCTTCGGCCTCGGCTTCGAACGTCAGATGCAAGCGGTGGCGCAGCACGTCAGGGCCGACGGCTTTGACGTCGTCGGGGGTCACGAACCCGCGGCGGCGCAAGAAGGCATGGGCGCGGGCGGCCAAGTTCAACGCAATGGACGCACGCGGCGACGCCCCCAGATGCAAGAGCGGTGTCAGCTCTTGCAGGCCATGCTCCGCAGGGTCGCGCGTGGCGAACACCAAGTTGAGGATGTAGCGCTTCACTTTGTCGTCGACGTAGATCGACCGCACCGCTTCTTGCGCCTTCACCAAGTCGGCTTTGTCGATGACGGGTTTGACCTCGGGCGGCTTGGCCGCTGGCTCCGTCATGCGCTCCATGATGATGCGTTCTTCAGCGACGGTGGGGTAGCCGACGAGCACCTTCAACATGAAACGGTCGACTTGGGCCTCGGGCAGCGGATAGGTGCCCTCTTGTTCGAGTGGGTTTTGCGTCGCCATGACGAAGTACGGCCGGGGGAGGTCGAAGGTGTTCTCGCCGAGGGTCACGCTTCGCTCTTGCATGGCCTCCAACAGCGCCGACTGCACTTTGGCGGGGGCGCGGTTGATTTCGTCGGCGAGGACGAGGTTGCCAAACACGGGGCCCAAGCGGGGTTCGAAGACGCGCTTGTCTGGGTCCCAGATGGAGGTGCCCACGACGTCGGCGGGCAACAAGTCGGGCGTGAACTGAATGCGCGAAAAGTCGAGCGACAGCGCCTTCGCCAGGGTCGTCAACGTCAGCGTTTTCGCCAAGCCGGGGACGCCCTCGAGGAGGATGTGCCCTTCTGTCAGCAGACCGATGAGAATGCGCTCGATCATCGACCGCTGGCCGACGATGACCTGGCCGACCTCGCGCATGACCTCGTCGACGAAGCCGCTCTGCTCTTTGATCTGCTGGGTCAGTGCTTGAATGTCGGTGGCCGCTTGGGGCGATTCGCTCATGTCATCCTCTGCCTGTCAGACGGGGCCGGAGGCGGCAGCATCGTCGTCTGACGTCGTCGACCTCGCCCGCAAAGGGCGCAGCAAACGAGTGCCATTTAGCAACCTTTGTGGGATGCGTCATCACCCGGCGGTGTTCGACGTGGGTGTTGATCGCGCATTGTCGTTTTCGGCTGGTGTGTTTAAGTCGGGCCTGCATTGGCGGAAGCATCCGCGCAGTTTTGAGAGGCAACGCATGGCGTTCTTTGGGCTCTTCGGTTCTGACAAACCCACCGAGAAAAACATCTCCAAGGCCGTGAACAAGGTGAAGGAGCGCTACGCGCAGCCTGAGTTCCGCAAGGCCGCCATGGACCAGCTCATCGGATGGGGCACGCCAGAGGCCTACGATGGCTTGCTGCAGCGTTTCACCGTCGTCGTGCAGAGCCCCCACTACGACGAACAAGAGAAACGTTGGCTCGTCGACGAGCTGGCCGAGCACGGCGATGAAGCCAAGGCCGCCTTGCGCCGCTTCTTGAACAAAGAGAACCACATCGCATTCGCTGCCCGTGCTTTGTCTCGGCTGACGACGCCGCCCGAGTACGCCGACGCCCTCATCGAAGCCCTCGGCGCCCGCGAGGTCGATGACTACCGCTCGGTGCAAGGCAAGCTCGAGCTCATTCACGCCCTGCTCGACACCGAGCACAGCGGTGTGGCCGACGCCATCTTCCCCTACATCAACGACCACGGTGACGACGTGCAATGTGCCGCCATCGATGGCATCGAGAAGGTCGGCACCGACGCACACAAACAAACCCTCGTCGAGTTGCTGTCTGACGACGTGCACTCCGCCCGCGTGTTGCGCCACGCCGCCGGCGCCGTCAGCCGTTTGGAGCTGCCCCTCGACCCCGAAAAGCCCCTCGAAGCCGCCGTCACCGAGGACTACGTCGTGCGAGATGGCAAGTTGGTGAAAAACCGCTGACCCACCTTCAACTGCATCGAGACGCCGGGGGCCCTGTGCCTTCGGCGTTTTGTGCTTTCGGCGTTTTGTGCTTTCGGCGCTGGTTGCGTGCGACACGGCGCTGACGCCGACGGATTTCTGAGCGGCACACTGCGGCGCACAACACGCACAGACGGTGTTCACCTCGCTGACACACACCGCCTAGCCTTCTGAAAAAAAACGTCTTCTCGAACTGTCAGGCAGACGCACAGCGTGCTTGGCCTGTTTGCTGCAGTGCAGCAAAGCAGGAGGATGCATGACTGTGACCACGACCCCCGCGTTGAGCGTCGACGCCGCCCCTCGCCCTGCCCCGATTCTGCCGGGCCCAGTGTTGTCTGAAGCTGCGTTGCCTGGCCCCGTGCTGGAGGCATTGCGCACCGCCCTCTACACCTGGGTGGTGCCCGTCGTCGTCGCCTTGCTGGTGCTTCTGCAAGGGGGCTGTGACGTCGGTGCCACACCTGAACCGTCGGTGGAGCCGTCGGTGGCCCCTGACGACGGCGGTGTCGACGACGATGCCGGCATTGCACTCGACATCGCAGACGCGCTTGCCGACATCGACGGCCTCACCGTCGAGGAGCTGGCGCCCTCAGACGATGGCACGCGCTTGTTTGCGCTGACTTTGGAGATGCCCGAAGACCACTTTGTCATCGACGGCCGCACCTTTCAGCAACGTCTGGTGTTGATGCACAAAGACGTCGCGCGTCCGATGTTGGCGGTGCACACCGGCTACGGTCTCTTCGGCGACGCCGAGGTGTGGCGCGACATGTGGATGGAGGTCGCTCAGCTCGCCGACACCAACCAACTCGTCGTCGAACACCGGTTCTTCGAGGAGTCCATCGTCGAGCCCGCCGCGATCGCCGACTGGACACGGCTGACCGTCGCGCAAAGCGCAGCCGACACGCACCGCATCTACGAAGTGTTGTCGGCCGTGTATGGCGACAAGTGGATCGGCACTGGGGGCTCCAAGGGCGGCATGACGACGTTGTTTCACCACCGTCACTACCCCGAAGACTTTGCCGGCATCGTGCCCTACGTGGCCCCGCTGTGCTTCAGCTTGGCCGATGAGCGCTACCCCGTGTTTCTCGACAACAACGGCCCCGACGACGGGACATGCCGCATCAAACTCCGCCAATTGGGCATCGCCGTCGTCGAGCGCCGCGAAGAGATTGCCGACGCACTCGTTGAGCTCGACCCGGCAGCGGCGGCCCTCGAGCGTGACATGCTCGTCGCTGCGGTGGCGTCGTCGGCCTCCAATGTCGAGTGGAGCTTTTGGCAGTTTCGCGGCAACACCGATGGCTGCGCCTTGCTGATTGACGACGACGCCCCGGCCGAAAGCATGGCCTACGAGCTGTACTACGCCGGGTTTGACGCCAGCTACTTCGGTGACACGCCCCCCGACAACGCCTTTTCGCCGTACGGCTACCAAGTGCAGAACGAACTCGGTGGTCCCGACTACGGCGGACGCTACCTGTGGCAAGCGTTTGCCGCTGTCGACTGGAGTGCCTTTGACCGTCTGCCGGCGGCTGCTGCTCCGCCGTGGGGCGACGCGCCTGCCTTTCGCCCGGAGATCATGCGTGACGTCGACACGTGGCTGAAGTCAGACGCAGACCGCGTGCTCGCCATCTATGGTGCGTTTGACCCATGGACGGCCGGTCACATCGACCTCGCCGACGACGACACCAACCTGGTGCTCACGGCGCCTGCGATGCACCACGGCGCCTCCATCGCCGACCTCGACGACGACGACCTCAGTGCCGCGATGCTGTGGCTCGAAGACATCTTGGAGGAGCCCCTGTCGTCGCCTTTGATGTCGACGTCGACACCACGGTGGAATGCAGAACCCCAACGTTGGCTCGCTGCGCAGAGCCGGATGCGTCGACTTCGCTAGGCCGACTGCGATGCGCGCACAACATGGCCCTCGTCGTCGTCGTTGGCGACGTGGGCCGCCTGCGCGGGGAATACGAAGCTGAACTGCGTGCCCTGCCCTGGCGTGGTGTTCACCTCGACACGGCCGCCCAATTCTTCAGCCGCGGCCAACACGGCGCTCATGCCAACACCGCGGCCGGAGGTCTCGCTGACTTCGTCGGCAGTGGACATGCCGTCGGCAAACAGCACTGCCTCCAAGTTGTCGGTGTCGAGGCCCATGGTTTCGGCTTTGGCTCTGACCTTGTCCCAATCGATGCCGCGCCCGTCGTCGGCGACGGTGACGACGATGGTGTCGCTGAGACGTTGCACAGCGAACTTGAGGTGGCCGTAGGCGTCTTTGCCGGCAGAGGAGCGCTCATCGGGCGACTCCAGGCCGTGGTCCATGGCGTTGCGCACCAGGTGCACGGCAGACGAGAAGAACGTCTCCCACTTTTGTGGCGGCAACAGCGTGCCGTCGTCGTTCACGGTGAACGTGGGCGGCTGGCGTTCGAGACGTACGGCGAGTGCCCGGGTCTGCTCGACGAGGCGCTCGAGGTACAGCGAGGTGGGAATCCACAGCCACTTCTCGACGTCGGCGAGCAACACGTGGTGGTCGACGGCGTCGCGCAACCCGTCGATGAGGCGGGCGTGGTCGTCGCGCTGCACCACCAACGTCTTGTCGTCGTTGCTGCCGCCACCGGTGAGCGGTTCCACCAGCTCCTGCAGGTCGTCCCACTGGGCCGTGAACGGTGCCAACACCTCGGCGCTGATGTGGTCGGCGTCGGTTTCTTCAAGGGCCGACTCCAGGTCGTGACAAGCGGCTGCCAGCCGTTTGAATCCGAAGAGCCCGGCGTTGCCTTTGAGGGTGTGCAGTTCGCGCTTGCGCAGCGTCATGGTTTGGGTGTCGTCGACGACGACGTCGAAGCGCACCTTGGCTTCATGCAAGAAGCTCTCGAAGAATTCGCGGTCGCGCATCACCCAGCGAAACGCCTCCAGCTGTTCTTGCTTGCGCCCCTGCTCGGCTTCGGCGGCCACCTGGTCGGTGATGTCGGCGGCGACCATCATCACCCGCTGCACCTCGGCGTGGGCGTCGTTGTCGTCGACGATGGGGACATACCGCAGCGACAGCACTTGCTCTGGGCCGACGTAGCGCTCGGGGAGTTGCGCGAGTGTGACCTCGACGGGAAGAAAGCCGTCGGCCAGGCCTTCCCAACCCAGCTGCATCCATTCGCCATGGGTGGGATTGTCGTCGCCGAAGACCTCCCACACGGTGTCGCCTTGGGAGTTGGGAAAGAGGGCGTGCGCGGCCTTGGACGCATCGCCGACGCGTTTGCCGTCGAGGTCAAACGTCATCAGCGCCTCTTGCACGTTGTCGAGCACCAGCCGGGCTTCGGCGTGGGCGTTGCTGGCCGCGTCGCGGGCGTCGCTCACCACCGCCAGCATCTTGTCTTTGTTGCTCTCGTAGATCGACGTCAGCCAACCGATGACGGCGATGAGTCCCGACAGCACCACCATGGTGAGGGCGTCTTGCCACGCTGCTGGCGTGGTGTTGGCCGGACTGCCGACGACGAGGTCGATGGCGAAGTAGGCGGGGGTCACGCCGACGCTCAGCGCCGTCCACACGATGCCGCCGACGCGGCCGGTGAGCATGAGGGCGGTGATGGGCACGACGCCGAACCACCCCAATCCAGGTGCGTGAAGAGCGCCGGTGAACCACGTGATTTCGACGAGGACAAACCACGCCGTAAACGCCACCCAATGCCCTGATGCGTTGATGCGGCCCGTCGCGCGCAAGAAGAACGGGGTGCCCGGCATCATGGCCGACGCCATAAAGGCGCCGATGGCGGCCCAGGTCATGCCCAGCATCATGTAGAACGACGCGTAGGCGAAGCCGGTGCCGGCCAAAAAGAACGAGAAGTAGACGATGAGTCGTGCACGACGGTGGTCGTCGTCTTCGAGCCCTTTCGGGACAAATCGCATGCACCAGTCGTCGATGAGCTGCAACATAAACTGAGCCTCCAGCCCCTCATCGGCAGGTTGTGCACAACCTTGATGGGCGCGATCAGCCTGATTTGCCGCCGACGACGACGTCAGCTGTCTTGGGGCTCGTCGTCGTGCTGCAGTTGCACAGCGCAATTCGCGAACACCGTGAACGACTCGACCAACTGCATGCCGGAGACCGCCTGCCACAACGGCAAACGTCCGCCGGCGCTGCAGTCGCCCCACGACGTCGCCAGCGACGCGATCAACAGCCCACCGACGTCGATGCGCTGCCCGCCCGTCATCGGCTGTGGCGGCGTCGACACGTCGAGCTTGCCGGTGTCGTCGTCGATGGCCCACACCAAAGCCTGGTCTTCACCGTGCAGGCGAAGGTCTACGCCTGCGGCCATACGCACCCATCGCAGCCCGGGAGCGGTGTCGATCTGGGCGTCGATGCCTGCGTCAGGGCCCCAACGCACGCCTTGATGTGTCGACGTCAACGGAGCGCCCGCCATGGCCGACAGGCTGCCCCCCAGCCACCACCATGGACGCACCTGCAAGCGCGTCGACACCGCCGCCCACGGCGCCCCCATGGTCATGCTGCTCTGCATCTGCGTCGTCAAAAGCTGCACTTCGCCGTCGGCGATGAACACGTCTTGCAATGCCACCGCGTCGGCGGCGTCGCCCGTGGGCAGGCGCAAAGTGCCCGACACCGTCCACGATGCGAATGGCCGCAACGCAGCCAACGGCGCCAAAAGGTCTTGGGTGACGACGAGGTCGGTGTCGCCCAACATCGGCCGCCAAGAGGTGTCGGCGACGACTTGCGTCCCCACCCGCATGGCCAGCTGCACGGCCGTCGACGTCGGCAACTGCAACGTCAGTCGGGTGGTGCTGATGTCGAGCGACACCGGCGTCTCTGCCTCTGACCGGCGGTCAGCGTCGACGAGGGTGTGGCCAAAATGGGTGACCTGGTGGCCGTGGCCCAGGCGCAACAGCAGCCGCCCATGCAACGCTTGCCCCGTCGTCGTCGTCGTCGACGCCGACAGCCGCGTCACTTGGGTGGGGTGGTGCGCCCACGTCGGCGACGCCGACCACAAAGCCGCGCCCAACACCACAGCAGACCACGAAAGAATCCAGCGCATGCGTCTTGCTACGGACAATTCGCGCGCCACCAAAGGTGGCAAATGGTCGCAGGCGTTTTTCACGCGCCTCGTTGCTCAAAGCGGCGGAAGGCGCAGTTCGGCTTCGGTGCCTCCGCCCACATGGGGGCGGTAGGCCAGACGTCCCCCCAGGCGTTCGGCAAAGGTGGCCACCAGGTAGACACCGAGGCCCAAGCCAAACGCCCCGTCGACGCCATCGTGCACGAAGGGGCGCCCCAGCCGAGCCAACTGCTGCGGTGGCATGCCCGCGCCGGCGTCGATGACCGTGATGACGATGTGGTCGTCGTCGACGTCGAGCACCAACTGCACCGGGGCGTCGACGCCGGCTTCGTCTTGTGCGTCGAGCGCGTTGCGCACCAAGTTCAACACCATCTGCTGCAGCGTCTTGTGCACGGCCGTGAAGCGGTGGTCGCCGCTGGCCAGCAGTTGCACGTCGACCGACGCTCGGCGCTGCGGCGCCAGGCCTGCCACCCAGGCGGCGGCCATGTCGTCGAGAGAGCGTGCCTCCGGCATCTCTCCCATCGACTCCCCCGCCCGCGTCGACAACTCCGCCAAGATGTCACGACAGCGCTGGGTCTCGTCGACGATGAGCTCGGTGTCTTTGCGCATGGCTTCGCAGCGGTCGTCGGGGTCGGGGTCTTGGGCCAGCACGCGATGCATCTCCGACGCCGCCACCAACACCGACCCCAACGGGGAGCCCAACTCGTGTGCGGCGTTCGCGGAGAACGACGACAACGACGCCAACCGCTCATTCTGCTGCGCCACACGCGCGACGTCGCGCTCGCGCGCGCGAATGGCACGCGACACCTTGCCCACGAAGTACGCGACGGTGCCGGCGGAGATGGCGTAGGCCGCCCACATTCCCAGGTAGTGCGGTGACCACGGACTCATGCCGTGCATGCCGTGGCCTGAGTGCCCATGGGATCCATGGTTCTCGACGAAGAACAAGCCCCCGAAGGCCACCACCGTCAACACCACCAGGGAGCCTGCCAGATGTGCGTCCAACATCACCGACGCCAATGCCACGTGCACCAGATACACCACGGTGAACGGATTGGTGGCCGCCCCCGTCTGCGCCAACACCCCGGTGAGCATGACGACGTCGAGCACCAACGTCGACGGCACCAACCACTTCGGCGGCGACGACACCGACACGAAGTGCAGTGCGGCGTTGTGCAGGGCGACGACGACGATGCACGCCAGCACGCCCATCCACGGCAGATGCTCGTGCAGCACCACCTCGGCGAACACCAGAGCCAGCACCTGCCCGACCACAGCCACCCACCGCACGCGTCGCAGCCACTGCACGCCCAGCTCGGCGGCAGAGGTGGTGGCGTGCGCGCTGCTGGCCACGACGTAGGCGCGCTCTGCAGAGGAGGTCTCCGACGTCATCAGCGGGGGTCAGGACGTTTGGCCAGCTTGCGCTGCAACGACCGGCGGTGCAGGCCAAGCAACTTGGCCGCCTGGGTGATGTTGCCGTCGACGCTGTTGAGCACGCGGTCGATGTGCTCCCACTCGACGCGGCCGAGAGAGGGCACCGTCGCCGGCGGGGGCTCGGCGTCGGGCGAGCCGTCGTGATCAAACGCCTGAATGATGTCGTCGACCATGGCGGGTTTGGTGAGGTAGTGCACGGCGCCAGAGCGCACGGCGTCGAGGGCGGTGGCGATGCTGCCATACCCCGTGAGCACCACCGTGCGGGTGTGGGGGTCGAGGGCATGCAAGGCGCGCACGACGTGGAGACCGTTTTTGCCAGGCATGCGCAAGTCGACGACGGCGCACTCTGGGCTTTCTTGTTCAGCGTGGGCGATGGCCTCGTCGGCGTCTTTGGCTTGGGTGACGATGAACCCGCGCTCTTCGAGCGCTCGTGTCAGACGTTCGCGAAAACGCTCTTCGTCGTCGACGACGAGCACAGTGCGGCCTTCGATGTCGGCGTTGGTGTCGGATGCAAGGGGTGTCACAGTCATGGCTCTCTCTCCTCCTCGTATACCGACTCGCGCGACGTGCAACAGGACGTCGTGCGCGGCGTATTGTCGCAGCTTCAATACGCCATGTGCCAACGGCTGTAGCGCGGGCGTTGATGCCTGGGGCGTCTTGTCGTCGACGAAGACGACGTTGCGCCCGAAGCTTCACCCCTTTCTTCAGACGGAGCCTTCGACGTCACCATCGAGCGGCCCACGACGGCGCCAGCCACGGTGAGCGGCCCTGCAGCAAGCGCCAACACCCCGCCCGCCAGGGCCGTCGTCGTCACCAAAGGCAACCGCGCGTCCTCCGACACCCCCGGCAAAATGCCAACGCCGTTGTCGGGCAACATGAAAAACGCTGCCGCAAATGCCGCCATCGACGCGCCCATCACCGGCAGCCCCAGCGCCGCCGCTCCCAGCAGGCTCGGGATGAACACCCCCTCCTCCTCGTCGACGGCCGCGCCAATGCCGGTGCCCACCAACGCCCCCAGCGTTCCGATGGGCGCCAACGCCGCCGCCGACACCGACGCCAACGCCGCGAAGATGGCGAAGTACAGCACCAAACACGGATTGCTGTTGAGCGCGATCCACAAACACATCGCCGACGCCGCCGTGAACCCCAACGCCGATGCCGCTGGCAGGGCGCCTGCGACAGCACAGCCCGTCCCCGCCCCCACGGTGGTGGCGTTGAGAATGGGGTTCACCTCGGTGTCATCTGGCGGCGGCAACGCCGCCGGCGGGGGCTCTGTCGTCGACGGACCCGGTACGGCCGGCAACACATCGGCGTCCTTGTCGTCGACGTCGTCCTGCTTGTTGACGTCCAAGGCGTCAGCCCCAGCAGGCGCAGGAGCCAACGCGTCGTCTTCAACAGCCGGGTCCACCGAGGGAGACGTGGGTGGCGGAGGAGGTGTGGGAGGAGGTGTGGGAGGAGGTGCGGGAGGAGGTGCGGGCATCGCGTCCAACGCATCTGGCGCCGTGTGTTCGTCGTCGGGCGCGGCCTGATCGTCGACGTCACCGACCTCCGGCTCGCCGGACACGTCATCGTCGAGTTCGTCAACGGGTGGCGGTGGCGGCATGGCGTTGACGTCGGCAGCCTGTGCCCACGACGACGACGTCCACAACGCCACAACGACCGCCCACGCAATCCACAAGCGTCGTCCCTTCGTCTGAGGTTGCCTTTTGCTCCGCATGCCCTCGCCCTCCTGCCCGACACACCAACGACGCATGGGCCGACGATGCTTGTGCGGTGGGCCACGCTGCCTCTGGTGCTCCGGTGTCGGCATCTTATGCTGGAGCCATGCCGCAAGCAGCCTTCCAAGCCCGATGCCCTCAATGACGACACCCACGCCCTCGCCCACACCCGCGCCCTCGACTCCCGACGCGCAACAGACGTCGCCCACGCCGTTCAAGCGATGGTGGCGGTTCATGCTGTTGTTTGTGCCCCACGTCGTCGTCGCGCCGGCAGCGCTGTTCTTCGTCGTCACCTTTTTGCATGAACTCGCCCACGCCGGATGCGCCCTCGCCCTCGGGGCCAAGGTCACCGAGTTTGTGTTTCTCCCGACGAAGGGCGGGCCCCTCGGCCACATGAGCTGGGACCCACCGCGCAACGCCATCCCCTTCTTCGCCGATTGGGTCGCCATCGCGCCGTACATCATGTGGGGCGTGTGCATCGCCGCTGTCGTCGTCATCGCGGCCCTGCCCCAACGCCTGCACCGCTGGTTCGCCGCCTTCTTGTTCTTGTGGTTGTTCACCGTACCGCTCGGCGACATCGCATGGAACTTGCTCAGCACCAACGGCGACCTCGCCTACGGTTTCGTGTGGCAGGTGCTCATGCTGGTCGGCTGTGTCGGCGTGTGGGGCCTCGGACACATCGTGCAACGGCGGCTGTTTCACGAGCGTGCCGTCGGGGTGTTCGGCTACATCGCAGCCACCATCGTCGTCGGCGGCGCTTTGGGGGTGGCTGCCGCGCTCGGGCTGTGGGTGTTGCAGTCGCTGTAGGGTTATTCGGCTGGCGTCGCTTGGTCGAGGTCGCCGGTCTCCAACGCTTGTTGCATCAGCCGGTCGGTGTCGATGACGTGCACCACGGCGCTGCGAAAGGTCACCGGCGTCAACAAGCGTCCACTCGATTCCACCGGCACGGGCAGCTGCGAGATCTCGCCGACGGCGTGCACCAAGATGCCCACGCCGCGTTGGGCGCGGTCGAGCACCAAGATGCGGCTGAGCGGATGCTGCATCCAACTGTCATCGTCGTCGTCAACGTCGAGCAACACCCGCGCGTCGAGCACGGTGAGAATGCGTCCGCGGTGCTGGGTGATGCCCACCACCCGACGCGACAGGCGGGGCAGCCGGTTCACGGCGTTGGTGAGGTCGACCACCTTGTAGACATCGGTGACCGGCAACGCGTAGGTGTCGTCGGCGCAGCGAAACAGCAAGCACTGCTCGCGCTTGGTGGCGTCTGACGACGGTGTCGTCGACGGAGACTCAGCAGGAGGGGCCGCGTCACGCACCGCGTCGCCCTCAGTTGCGGCCTTGGGATTCGCCGGTGAGGTCGAAGCGCTTGATGACGTCTTCGAGCTCCAACGAGATGTTTGACAGCTCCAACGCCGATGAGCTCAAGCGGCCCATCACCGTCGTCTGCTCATTCGTCGACTGCGCCACCTCGTCGGTGGAGGTCACGTTCTGCCGAGCGAGGTCAGAGATGTGGGTGATGGCCATGACCATCTCCTGGCTGCCTTGCATCTGCCCTGTCGACGAGCGCGCGATTTGTTCTGCCTTCTCGGCGCCCCGCAACGCAGAGGTCACGATGCCTTCGAGCGACTGAATGATCGACGCCAAGTCTTCACGGCTGAGGGCCAAGTCGCGGGTGGAGTCGCTCATGGACCCGACGGCTTGGTCGGAGTCTTCGCGCAGGTCATGCAGCAGCGCCGTGATCTGGTCGGCCGACGACCCCGCCGACTCGGCCAGCTTGCGCACCTCGTCGGCGACGACGGCAAAGCCACGTCCGGCCTCTCCTGCACGGGCGGCCTCGATGGTGGCGTTGAGCGCGAGCAAGTTGGTGCGCTGCGAAATCTGGGTGATGACGTCGACGATTTTGCCGATGGCCTGGCTCTTTTCGCCGAAGGCAAACACCCGCTCACTGGAGACCTCGACCTGCTCGAACACCTGGTGCAGTTTCTCGACGGCGAGGTTGGCAACTTCGGTGCCGGTGCGCGCGGCGGTGTGGGTCTCGGCCACGGCACGCGACGCTGCTTCGGCCGCCGACGACGACTTCTCAATCCCGGCGGCAATGTCGGTCATCAGGCCCGATGCTTTGCCGACGAGTTCGTTTTGCAAGCCGGCGGAGCGGGCGATGTTGCTGACGTTGGCGGCGACTTCAGAGTTCACCGTCGATGAGTTTTCAGCTGCAGCCGACAAAGACTCAGCGCTGGAGGCGATGTGCCCAGCGGTGTTTTGCAGGTGCGACACCAGCTCGCGCAGGTTCTCCAACATGTGGTTGATGTTTTCGGCGAGAGAGTCGACCTCGTCGTCAAACCGTGAAGGAACATCAAACTTCACCAGCTTCGACAGGTCGCCTTTGGAGATGCGGCTGGCGGCGTCGTTGAGCAAGTTGAACTTCTTGGTCAACACCACCAAATACGAGTAGGTGACACCGAAGGCGATGCCCATCAACGCGACGATGAACAGCACGTTCGCCCACAGGGGGCCGACGCTCGGCAACGTGCTGGCCCAGTTGGCGAAGAAATGCAGCGAGATGGCACCCACCACGATGAGGCCGGAGACCATCAAGATCTTCATGCCCAAGCGACCAACGTTCACGGCTTCTCCCGTCGAGCACGCCGCCATCGCGGCGGCAGTCGGACACTAGCAAAGGCCGCTCCCACGCCCAAATCTGCGTCCAAAACGGCGTCCGGTGCGACGCGATCCGACTCCGGCCCGACTCAGAAGTGGTCCCAGCCGCGAGCGGGCAACGGCTGCCCTTGCCAGGTCACGTCGTGGCCCGCCGTCACCACACCGATGGCCGTGCCAGCAGGCGGGGCCACGCCGGGCCGACAGGTGAACAACAACGCATAGTCCTCGCCTCCAAACAGCGCGTCGTCAAGGTCGGCCCCGTCGGCGACAGGCAACGTGTCGACGACGGCGCCCAGCCCGGATGCGCGACACAGCCGGTGGAGGTCTTTGGCGAAGCTGTCGGAGATGTCCATGCACGACGTCGCCACACCGACAAGCGCTGGCCCCAACGTCGTCTCCGCCGTGGGAAACTCATGGGTCTGCACACAAGCGTGATCGTGCTGGTCGTCGAGCAGGTGCCGCAGCCCAGCGCCAGAGGCGCCCAACGCCCGCGACACGTAGAGCACGTCGCCCGCCGACGCTGTGTCGCGCCGCAAAGGCGGGCCCGCCACATCGCCAAAGGCCGTCAACGACGCCATGAGCGGACCCGTCGTCGACGACAGATCGCCGCCAAACATGGGCATGCCGCCCGCTTTGGCAGCTGCAGCCGCCCCCGTCATGAACGACCGCAGCGCATCCACGTCGTCGACAAAGGCTTTGGGCAACGCCAACGACCAGACGAAACCCACGGGAGTCGCCCCTGCCGACGCCAGGTCGCTCAAGTTCTGCACCACCAGGCGGTGCCCCACCGACGACGGTGGCGATCGCGACAGGTCGAAGTCGCGGCCTTCGACCACCATGTCGACGGTGGTGACGCGGGTGTGTCCGCTGGCCACGGCGGGCAGGTGGGCAACGTCGTCGACGAAGCCCAAGGCGCCGTCGGCGATGACACCGACGAACGCGGCGTCGATGGCGTCGAGAAGGTCGCGTTCGCTCATGGCGTTTGCGCCGCGTCGCCGGCCGCTGGCGTCGGATCGTCGACCACCGACGCGATGAGCCGGGTGATGACGCGCACCGGCGCCCGCTGCACCAGCTTCTCGGTGATGGCCGCCAACAGCTGGGGCCAAGGCGCGTTCGCCTCGAGCGCTGAACGCAAAGCGTCGACGTCGGGCCGCTGCAAAAACGCCCCTTGTTCGAGGTGGTAGACGAAGCGTTCTTTCAATGTCGACGTCGTCGTCTCGGCCGCTGCGGCGTCAACGCCGTCGTCGCCAAAGGCCTGCAAGAGCACCACGCCAAAGGCCAGCCAATCGGCTTGGCAGGCGCCCTCGTCGCCCACCACGGGCAACGGCGCGGGGGCCACCCGCATGCGGGGTCCGGTGGGCCCCACCGCCCGCTTGAAGTCGAAGCCGCCGAGGGCGAATCCTTCTTCGTGCAGCCGGGCCAACGACGTCGCCAACTGCTCGAAGTCGCGGCTCAACGTCTGGGGCATCTGCCGCAGCGCCTCTTTTGAACGGCGCTTGCGCGTGCTGTCGCGGGCCACAATGACGCGGCATCCGTCGCGCTGCACGTCGTACACGGGCTGCACGCCGTTGCCCGCCTTGGCGCAGGCCACCAATGGCGCGAGCTCGGCTTTGTCGTTGGCCTCCACCAGCCACACCTGACGCTCGAGGGCTTTGTCTTCGCCTTCGTAGACCCGCACGTTGTCGCCGGTGCGAAACACCAACGCGCCTTGTTCGTAGCGGCCTTCTTCGTCGAGCAGCACCGGGGCCGGCGTCGACTTGCCTTCGGGCAGCTGGGCCTTGGGCAGGGCCGCAAACGAAAACGGCGGCAGCGCGTCGGCGAAGTCGGCCGCGTGGGCAAAGCGGTCGGCTGCCTTCGGCGCCAGCGCCTTGTCGAAGAAGGCATCCCACGCGGCATCCACCGCCTCATTTCTCGACGACGCCGGCGGTGGCGCCGTGCGCCGGTCGGCCTCGGCGTTTGAAAACGGCGGATGCCCCGTCAACGCGCGGTACAAAACAGCAGCCAAGGCGTAGAGGTCGGTGTGCACGTCGGCGGGCGCGCCAAACAACTGCTCGGGCGCCAGATACGGCCAGCTCGACGACAACCCGCCGGTTTCAGTCGATCGCAACGACAACAGGTGGTGGGCGCCGAAGTCGACGACGCGCAGCCCGCCTGGAATGAGAAACAAGTTGGTCGGCTTCAACGCGCCGTGAATGAGCCCCACGCGGTGGCACGACGACAGCAACTCCAACAACGACGCCGTCATCGGTCGCAGCCACGCGCCATCGCCGCCTTGCTGCAACCGGTGCTCCACGGTCTCGCCGGCGACGAGGTCGGTGGCCTGAAACCCGTGGGCCAGGTTCAACTCCACCAACGGCGTCACGGCCGGATGCCCCAAAGAGGCTGCCGCCCGCGCCTCACGGGCGTAGGCCTGAATGGCGTCGGAGGCGAGGGCTTGCTTGCCGAAAATTTTCAGCGCGACCGCCTGCTCCATGAAGGCGTCGAAGGCGCGAAACACCTGGCCGACGCCACCGCCGCCGAGAGGCTCGCCCAGCAGGTAGCGTCCGGCGAGCAGCGCTTCGTCTTGGGCGTCGTCGCCGTCGTCAACGGCCGGTTGGGTGTCGACGACGGGGGCCGGCTCAACAGATGCCGGAGCGTCGCCAAAGAAGGCGTCCAACCCCGTGCCTGCAGGTTCGGGCTCGGGCTCGGGCGTCGGCGACGCATCTTCGTCGGGCAACGCCCACGACTGCGCGTAGGGCGAGGCCAGAAACGCCGACAGTGTCGCAGGAACATCGGCCTCGGGCGGCGCCGCCTGCTGCCACCTCGTCAACAACGTCTCGGCGGCCGCTTCGTAGCCGAGGCGCTCAAAGCCGAGCACCATGTGCGGGGCACATTGGCAAACGCGCTCATCGCTGTCGTCTGAGCGCAGTGCGTCTTGCAGCAAGGCCACACCGTCGTCGTTGCGCGAGAACCGACACAGGATGCGCCCCAACCGAAAGCTCGCCTCGGCGTCGTGGACGTGGGTGTCGAGGTAGCGCTCGTACAACACGCCAGCAGCGCGCAAAGCCCCCATCTGCTCCCTCGCTTTCGCAGCGTCGAGGAGTGCGCCCCCTTCTTCAAACGCCAACGCGGCCGCTTCGAGGTCGCCCGACACCAGGTGAATGCGGCCGACTTCGGTGAGGCGCTTGCCTTGTCGAAGGGCGCCGACGAGAGCTTCGGCTTTGCCGCTGCGCAGGGCGCGGGTCACGACGCGGTCGACGGCGGCTTGGTTCTCGAGCACCAGCGCCATGCGCATGGCCCCCACGACGTCGTCGGCGTCTTCATACGCCGCCAACGCATTCTCGTGCTCGAAGATTTCTTCAAAGATGCGTCCCGCATCGCGGGGAAAGCCCACCGCCCACAGCGCCGACGCCGCCGCTGCATGCTCGCCTTGCGCCTTGAGGTATTCGACCTCTTCGCGCGTCTCATCGTCGAGCACCGGCGCGTCCGTCACCATGTCACTCCGTTGCGCCGACGACGGGCGTCGAGCGGGTCTGGGTGTCGGGACGCTCGTCGGCGAAGGTGAAGGTCACCAACGGCACGCCCTCGATGTGCACCACATGATCGGGCCCGCGGCCCGAGCCATGATCTGCCCGTTGGCTCGACCGACGCAAGACCTTCATCCACTGCTCTTTGAACTCCCCCTGCGGCTGCACCGAGGCGACGTCGCTGCCGCTCACATCGCGCTGCACCCGGATGTCACTGCGCAACAATTTGTCGCGCTTGTACATCTTGTAGTCGTCGTGGTTGGTGTCGCCAAAATGGATGCGCCCCCGCTGCTTGAGATGCTCGTTGACGACGGGGAGCGCCATGCGGGGCTCGTACCCCCAGAAGGTGCGCTGAAATCCGACGTTGGCTGCGCCGCGGGCATAGCCCACCAGAGCGTTGTACGACGCCAAGCCGTACGGATGGATGCGCGCCGACAACAACACCCCCGGCAACGCGAACATCGTCGCCAACACGATGGGCAACGCCTTTTGCAGCGTGGGCGTCATCGACGTCGACAGCCGCGCCATCGTCTCCTCGACGACCCAGGCGCCCAACAGACACAAGAAGGGCAACGCGTTCATCCAGTGTTTGGTGCCGCCAAAGATGGGGCTGGAGGGCAACGCGATGAGCGCGAACGGGTAGGCGATGTTCAACAACAACATCAGCAGCACATTGCCGGTGGGCGACTGGCTGGCGTCGGAGAGTTTGGCGTGCACCACCTCGATGTCGGTGCGGCCGTTCCACAGGCGGTCCCACAAAAAGCGCACGGTGACGACGACGGCGAGACCTGCACCGGTGATGAACAACATCAACACGGGCACGGGGATGGTCACGGCGCTCATGACGAAGGGAAAGCTGACGGGAAACGGCGGGTGCGTCAGCAAATCCTTGAACCACAAGATGGGGTAGTGCTCGTGCTGCAGGTGAAAGTTGATCCACCAGCCGATGCGCATCACGGGGTCGGGCCACAGATAGGGCCAGTGCAACGTGAACAAGATGGGGCTGACAAACATCAGCGTGAAGAACGCCAACGGCAACGGCGGAATGCGAATGCCCACGTCGAGGGACTGTGGCTTTTTGGCCTCCGCCAACATCCAGTGCAGCACAAAGAACGCAGGCGTCACCAACACGTTGTGCTTGGTGGCAACGGCCAAGGCGAACGACGCTGCGATGACAAACGCCCCCTTTGTCGTCGTGCGGTGCTTGAACCAACTGCCCACCAACCACAGGTGCGCGGCGCACACCCCGATGTCGAAACACGCCAGATGCATCTGCCAAAACACGCGCGGCATGCTCATCCACAGGGCGACAGCGACGAGACCCATGCGGCGGGAGTGCAGGTGTTTGCCGATGGCGTACAGCAGCACATTGCTGAGCCCGGCAAAGCACCACGTCGGAAAGCGAAACGCCGACGCGTGAGAATCAAACAGCCCCAACCACTCCTTGCCCAGCCCCCAACTGAGGGCGAACAGCGTCTTCATGAGCACGGGGTGTTCGTGGTTGTACTTCCAGTGGCGGTCGATGACGGCTTGGGTGAAGGGCTTGGCGAACTCGCCGTCGCCCCACATGCGCCACAGATCTTTGAACCAGCCGAAGTACAGCTCGCCCGCCTTGAAGTAGTAGCCCTCGTCGCGGGTGAACCCGAGCTGCTGGGACGTCTGCCCGAGGAGAATGACCGTGCCCAAGAACAACGCCACCATCACCCAGGTGTCGACGCTCTTGGCCGTGGTCATGGCCCAGTTTTGCAGGCGTTGCATGCGGGTGGGGCCGGTCATGGCTGCCCCCCTTCTGCGGTCGTGTCGTCAGGCGCAACGCCCGCGTCGTCGACGACGGCGGGCGGTGGCAATGGCGGCGGCGGTGTGAAGGGGCCGCCACCGTCCACGAGCATGGCGTCGAAGCCGAAGTGCCCGTTGCTGTGGTTCGTCGACGACACCTCAAACACCACTGCACCTTTTTGCCCGGCGTGCGCGCTCACATCGTGGCGCTGGCTCGTCCAGTTGAACGCCACGGGGAACTTCTTGTCGACGAGCACCTCCGGAGTCTGCGTCGTCGGCTGCCCTTGCAACAGGCCCTTGTAGAACAACACCCGCACCCGCACAGGCGCCTTGGCGCGGTCGCTTCCTCGACGGGTGAACCCACCCGACAGCACCAACGCCTTGCCCAACTGCAGCTGGTCGTACCGCAGCCGCACCTTCTCCCCCGACGGTGGCGGATGTGCCCACAGCACCTCCCGGCCGTTCTCGGTCACGAGATGCCACTCTTTGGCGACACGCATCCAGCGGTCTTTGGGCGAGCACTGCAGCACCGCCCCCCGACGGGTGCAGGGCTGCTCCCCCGCCTTGCTCACCCGCACGGCCACCGCGTCGGCAAGCGCATCGCGAAAGTCGTAGGTGGCCCGCCCTTCGGCGCTGACGTCAACGTCGAGCACCCGCAAGGGGCCCTCTTTGAAGAGTTCCTTGACGCTCTGCGCGCCAAACCGCGTTTGCAGCTGCCGCACCCCTTGTTCACCATCGTTCTCGACGAGCACCATGAGGTTGGCGTAGCGGTGGTAGGGCTGGCGCGCGGGATCGTCGCCGGGCTCCCACTGTTTGCCGTCGTCGAGGTACGCCAACGGGCGCTGGGTCCACGCCGGCAACAACACCAACCCTGTGTCGTCGTCGAGTTGTTGCTCCAGGATCTTCGCGGCGTGTTTGTAATGCGCCTCGTGCGGCACGTCGCCGCCCTCTTGCGCAAAGCGCACCAACGAAAAAACCGCCCCCACCACAGCAGGGGCGATCAACATCAACGCAATGAGACGGTCGCGGGGCACACCCACTCCTCGGTCGGTCGACGACGACAACGGGCGTCTTGCGGTCAGCCGAATTCGATGACCACACCCACGTTGAAGAACAATGGCAGCTGGGTCTGAAAGACCATGTCCATGGGGGTGAGGTTGGGGCCGGGCTGCCCGAAGGTGTTGACGTCTTGGTAGACGACCTCGGCGCTCAAGAACGCGTGCTCCCACAAGCCAATGGCGCGGTTGCGCCGAGAACCTTTGGAGTTGAACGACCACCCGGCCAACGGCACGTCGGTGAAGTGCTCAAAGAAGTCGAGGGCGAGCATCAAGCCGAGCGCTCCTTCGTACCCCAGGCGAAACCCGGCGCGTTCGCGGCCGGCCAACAACGACGACGTCGTGAACTGCGCGTCCTTGGTGAACCCGTAGAGACTGCCGAGCAAACCGATGCGGCCGTACGGCACCAACGGAATGTCGAACATGTCGAGCAACAAATCGAAGTTGTAGATGAGCGACGGCCGAAAGATGGCTTGGGTCATCTCGACGGTGGTGGCGTTCTCGTCGGTGTGCACGCTCTTGTCGCAGGTGAGGGTGCCTGTGGCTTCGTAGTCTTCGAGCACGCTCACCGGTTGGGCTTTGCCGGTGACTTGGGTGAGCGCCACGCCGAAGCCCAACTGCAAACTGCCGAAGCCGTCAAAGAGGTGCATGGCGACGTCGCCCTCGAGCCGAGGGGCGATGGCGTTTTGAAAGAGGCAGTCGTACACCGGAAAGATGGCGTTGCCGTCGACGGTCTCCAAATCGATGGCCGGCGTGTACGGGCCGCCTTGCAGACGCAGGTCGAGTTGGCCGAAATGAGCGTCGGCCGAGGCCGAAAACAAGCCGGTGACGACGACGATTGTCGCCAACATCAAAGATGGTGCACGCATCATGAGTGCGCTCCTTGAGAGCGAGCCGCACGACGCGAACGCAGCGCAACGGCAATGAACAACAGGGCCAGCAGCGACCCAAAGGGCAACGCCGTCGACGACACCTGCCGTGAGGTGCAGGCGTCTTGCAGCACCGTGGGGTCAAAGCCGAGAGGGTCGTCTCCGCCTTGGTAGAGGTCGATGAAGTCGAGGGCCGCCAACGGCGTGCCCGTGCGTTGGGTCGACGGCGCCGACACGTTGCCAAAGTCGTCGACGATGACAGCGACAAATTCGAGTTCGATGTCGTTGGTCAACCCTGAGAACTCGATGCCGTCTTCGGCTGCGCTTTCGCTGTGCGACGTGAAGGTGAAGTCGGTGTCGGCACCGCAGGTCGACTCCAAGACCAGTTCAATCTCGGCGTCGGTCAACACGGCCGTCGTCGTGCCCGCGTCGTCGTCGTTGGAGGTGCCCGCGTCGTCTTCTGCCCCTGCGTCGCTGTCGACCCCTGCATCGCTGTCGGCCCCGGCATCACTGTCTGCGCCGGCGTCGGCCACCACACCGGCATCGTCGCCGGTGCCAGCGTCGGATCCGCCGTCGGTCATGCCGCCATCCGCCATGCCACCATCTTCTTCTTCTTGCTCTTCAGTGCTCTCGGCCGTGCCCGCGTCGTCGCGCTCGACGGTGACCGTGCCGCCGTCGGAGTCTGCGCATTCGCGCACGCCGATGTACACGGTGTGAGCGTCGCCGTCGGGAGCGTCCACCGGAGGAACGGTCACCGTGACTTTGGAGTCGGCGGCCACCACGCTCGACATCACCGGCGCGTCGGGCAAACGGGTGTCGACGTCGATGGGGAATCCGTCGCTGATGTAGGCCTCGGTGAACCCGTCGAGGTCCATGACGTACAGACACATGGTGCGGTTTTGGTCGCGGATGTACGGCGTCGTGCAGGCGTCTTCGCCCATGAGCTCGAGGTCCGAGAAGGTCAGCTCCAAATCCGTCTGCGAGATGCCGACGCGGTCGAACGGCTCGTCGACGATGAGCTCGTCGTATTCGCGCGACAGACGTTGCTGCCACGAGGGGCACACGTCGTTTTGCGCGCCGTTGTTTTGATACAGCAGCACCGTGTAGGTGTACGACGGGTCGGGCACGCTGTTGAACCGCCAGAAGAACTCCACCTCGCCGCCGCCGGTGCAGTCGGCTTGGTTGAAGCGCATGAAGTTCACGAGCACGTCGTCACGACGGGGGTAGCCGGTGAAGTGGTCGCCGGTCACTTGGGCGGGCGCTGCCGACGCGGCCACCATCCAGGTGGTCAGCAGCCAAAGGGCAGCCGTCGTTCGCCGGGTCATTCGCTGGGTCATTCGATGAATCATGCGTCACTCCCGCAGGGGGCAGAGGCCAAGGATGCCAGTCACTCGTCGTCTACGCACACAAGTGGCGCACGGCGAGGTGTTCGGCGATGCGCACGGCGTTGAGGGCTGCGCCGGTGCGCAGGTTGTCTGACACCACCCACAAGCTCAGCCCGTGGTCGAAGGCAGGGTCTTTGCGAATGCGGCCGACGAAGGTGAGGTCTTCACCCGCGCCGTCGACGCAGGAGGGGTACAAGCGCTGGTCGACGTCGTCGAGGACGGCGATGCCGGGGGCTTGCTCGAGCACCTCGCGCGCCTTGTCGACGGCGGCCTCGTTCTCGAACTCCATGTGCACCGCCTCGGAGTGGCAGGCAAACACGGGCACCCGCGCGCAGGTCACGCTCATCTTGAGGTCGGGCAAGTTCAAGATGCGCCGGGTCTCGTAGAGCATCTTGGCTTCTTCTTCGGTGTTGCCGTCGTCGTCAAACGACGTGCTTCCTGGGATGCACGGCAACACGTTGAAGGCGATGCGCCCTTGAAAGACGTCGGTGGGGTAGTCGTCGCGCATGTTGAACAACGCCCGCACTTGGGCGTCGAGCTCGTCGACACCCGCTTTGCCCGCACCCGACACCGACTGGTAGGTGGCGCAGATGACGCGCTTGAGGCCAAAGGCCTCGTGCAGAGGCTTCAGCGCCTGCACCAGCTGAATGGTGGAGCAATTCGGCGTGGCGATGATGCGCCTTTGCGCGTAGGCGTCGAGGTCGGCTTCGTTGACCTCAGGCACCAACAAAGGCACCTCGGTGTCGCGACGAAAGAGGCTGCTCTTGTCGATGACCACGGCGCCGGCGGCCGCCGCCTTGGGCGCCCACTCCTTGCTGACGCCGGAGCCGCCGGCGAAGAACGCGATTTCGACGCCTTCGAAGCAGCCGTCGTCGAGAACCTCGACGCTGTGGTCGCGCTCCAAGAAGGTGACTTGCTCGCCGCGGCTGCGCTCCGACGCGAACAGCTTGAGGCTCGCGACGGGAAAGCGGCGTTCTTCGAGGATGCTGAGCACCTCGCGGCCGACGACGCCGGTGGCGCCCACCACAGCGATGTGCATGGCGCGCGGCACCCGAAGGGTGGCGGTGGTGGAGGTGGTGACGACGACGGGGTCGCGCTCGGATTCACTCATGAGGATGCTCTTGCTGCAGCCGGGACGTGGGAGGCTGCGTTTGCCAAACAGAGAAACAACAAAGGGAGGGGCACACCTGGCCACGCCGACACCGCAACCCACGACGGGCAACGGGCATTCCCCGCGATCCACACGACCGCGGGAGGGGCGCTACCTGAAGTCGAACTCCAGCGTGTACAGCTTGCGGCCGCCCGAGATGTGGGCCCGCCGCAGGTTGCCGACGGCCGACCCGGCGACGACGCCGTCGCCCAGGGTGTCTTCGAGGAGGGTGACCTCCTCGACGGTGGAGTCTTTGCGGGTCTTCACGCTGATGCTGATGCTGCCCTTCTTGCCGCCCTTGTGGCGCTCTTCGAAGAGCTTGGTGACGATGAACTGCACGGCATAGTTGACCTTGTTGATGTCGCCTTTGAGGCCGGTGCCGATGCGCAGTTCTTCGAGGAGCTTGGTGCTCTCATCGGTGTAGGCGGTCTTCAGCGCCTCGTCGATCTTGGCCCCTGCGTCAGACGCGATGACGGCGCCGGCGGCGTCGTAGTGGTCGAGGGATTCGACGTAGCGCTTGTCGGCTTTGGCCACCCGCGCCAGCTCCAGCCGAGCCTCGACGTCGGTGGGCACCAGGCGGAGCACTTCGTCCATGGACTTTTCAAACGGCTCGATCTCGTTGCGCTTTTTGTACAACCCGCCCAGCAGACGCCACAGCTCGACGTGGTCGGACTCCACGCGGGCGGCGCGTTCGCCGTAGTCAATGGCCTTGAGGTCGTCGCCGGTCTTCACCGCCAACGTCGCCGCCGCCATGAGGGTGGCGAACTCTTCTTGGCCCAACTCCAATGCCTTTTCGTAGGCGGCCAAGGCGGCTTTGTCGTCGCGGCCGACTTGCACGGCGGCGTAGCGCTGCAGGGTCTTGGCGTGGCCCGGAAGAATCTTCAGCGCGGCTTCCCAGTGGGGCAACGCCGCCTCTTGGCCTTGGCTGCGCTCGACGAGGTCGGCGCGGTTCACGGCGCATTTGAAGCAGTTGGGGCTGAGCTTCGAGGCTTGCTCCCACGACGACAACGCCGCGGCCGTGTCGCCCTTTTGCGTGTGCGCTTCGGCGATGAGCACCTTGGCCACACCACATGCAGGGTCGGTGGTCAGGGCTTTTTGCGCGTAGGCGATGGCTTTGTCGGCGTCGCCCTTGCGCAGCCACATGTCACCGCGGGCGACGTTGGCCACGGCGAGGTTCTCGAGTTGGGCTTCGGCTTTTTGACAGCGGGGCTCGGCTTGGTCGTCCATCTTCCACCAGCCGTAGATGATGCACTCGCCGACGGCGTACAGCGCCGTGCCTGGGTGTTTGTTAGCGTCGTCGCGCAGTGCCTTCCAGCCGTCTTTGTCGCTGTCTTTGGCCAACATGGCACCGAGGGCTGCTGCGCGGTCGGCGCCGTTGGCCGTCAACTTCTGCTCGTACGACTGCCGCAGCTGAGCTTGGCGTGGCGTGCCAGAGGCGTCTTTGACGGCACCGAGCACTTCGCAAAGGGCGTGGGGATCGACCTCGACGTTGTCGGCGGGCTTGGGGGCCTGGGGCGTCGATTGGGTGTCGCCTGTGGTGCCGCTCTCCGTCGTGGCGCAGCCGAACGACAGGGCCAATGACAGGCTCCCGACGGCCGTCCACAAGGGCGAACGACGAGGCGAAAACACAGCAGCCAAACGACGAGGCGACGACGACGACAAGGTCATGAATCACTCCTTGCGGCCTGCGCCGCAGCGGCCAGATGGCCCAGTCGACGCATGCACAGGGGACGCCGGAGGGATTACCGCCTCCAGGGCCGGATGCAAACCGTAGAACGCAGAATGATCAGGCCTTTGACGCCAACCGGCTCATCCCCGCCGGACGAGGGTCCACGTGCCGCCACACACCGGACAGCTGCCATCGAGGTCGACGTAGGAGTCGGCTTCGGTGGTGCGCAATGCCGCCCGCAGCACGTCGATGATCGCAGGCTCGTGCAGCTTGTCGCGGGTGATGGGGTGGCGTGCGCTGCCCATCAGCGAGGCCACCTCCAACAGGGCCTTGGCGTCGACGGGGGAGCGCAACGCACGGCTGTCGAGCCCGCCGAGGGCCGACACGACTTTGCGTTGGTCGGGCGCCTGGCGCAGACGGGGCACCGACACCACCTTGGCGACTTCTTCGGCCCAAAACACCTCGAGGTCAGACACCAGGCCCAACGGCCCGTCGGCGGCACCGATCTGAAAGCTGGCGTCGACGTCGCAGCCGGCGCACATCACCCGCGCGGAGGTCTGCCCGTCGACAACGCCCACGAGGGCGGCTGCCAATGACGGCGCGTCTTCAGTCGACAACGCATCAACATCCGGATCGAGCTCGTGTGCTTCGTCATCGTCGTCGAGCGCGTCGGCCGGCATGGGCAGCAGCGTCGACGCCGGTGCGGGTGGAGGCGCTTTGCCCTCGCCCACCACCATCTCGCCGACCGCGGCGTCGTCGATCTCAAAGTCGACGGTGACGTCGTCGTCGATGTCCATGTTGATGGTGAACTCGTTGTCGACGTCTTCCCAGGCGAAGGTGTGCTCGTCGGCGAGCTGCTGGCCCATGACCACCTGCAGCTGCTCCAGCGGCGTTTGCGCCAGGGCGTCGGGCAGGGGCTCCAACGGTGGGGCATCTGCGACATCTGGTGTGGCGCCGCCCAACACGTCTTGCCAGTCGGAGGCTGGCGGTTCGACGCCGTCGTCGAGGGGGATGTCGGTGCCCACCTGCTCTGTCGACACCAGGGTGCCCGGCGTCTTGGCCTGCAGGGTGTCCCACGCGTCGTCCATGCCGGCGTCGATGTAGTGCCCGCTGTCGATGAAGCTGTGAAATTCCGCCCGTCGTTCGTCGTCGAGGGCATCAAAGGCGATTTCGACGCCTTTGGGCGACTGTTGGTTCAGCCGCACGATGTGCCCGACGAGGATGAACTCCTCGTCGCTCTCGGGGTGCACCAAAATCATCTGCACCGGTGTGCCGATGGGGCGCAACACAGGCGTCACCAAGAAGGTGCCGCCGGCCTGCACAGAGCTCTTGTCGAAGTCCCACAGACGCTCTTTGTTTTTCAGCTTCACCACGAAGATGGAGGCGTCTTTGGGCGCGTCGGTGACGACGTTGGGGCGCGATTTCGGCCCCTCGCCCTGCAGCTGAAAGAAGTACGCGTCCCAGGCCTCTTTGGCCTCGGCGTTCATGGTGAACAACTGCAGGCCTGCACCACGCTTTTTGTCGGTTTGCACGACGCGGGAGACATAGGCGGTGGCGTGAAAGGAGCCTGCCGGCAGGGCGATCTTCAGCTGCACCACATGCCGCTCGCGCAACGGCTCGTCGCTTTCGACAAACATGCCGTGGCGGCTGATGTCGGACGTCGTCAGCGTGCGCTCGCCCTGCTTGGTGTGCACCTCCACCTGAAGGCGCGCGGGGATGCGCTCACTGCGGCGTTGTTCATGCGGATACGAGGTGGTCACGCGGGGCTCCTGACGGCGACGTCGTGCGAGGCGGGTCGGCGAATGTTGCGAACAATCGGCCGGTCACGTCAAAGGCACCTTTGGCGGCTGTGCAACAGGAGACAACCGCCTCTGGCGAGAAAGGACAGAAACCCGGCGGCGAATCGCAAGCGGCGCCACGTCGGTTTGGGCGTTGTTGAACCGCCCGTCGACCAGTACATCGGAGAAAGCGGCGTGCGCTTCAGTGTTCACGGCGCCGTTTTCAGATGGAGCTTGCCCATGTCTGGTGCCTTTCGTGACGACGTGCTGCTCGGCCTTGAACGCATCGTCGGCGAGCGCTTCTTGCTCACCGGCGCCGACGTGCTTGAGCCGTACGGCAAAGACGAAACGCCGAACCTCAAACCCGCCGCCGCCGACTGTGTGGTGCGTCCTGGAACGGTCGAGGAGGTGATGGCCGTCATGCGGCTGTGCCACGACAAGGGCATCTACGTCACGCCACGAGGTGCAGGCACCGGGCAAAGCGGTGGATGCGTCCCTTTGTATGGCGGCGTCGTCTTGCACATGGACCGCTTCACCCAGGTGCACACCATCGACGACGAGAACCTCATCGCCAAAGTCGCCCCCGGCGTCATCACCGGCGACTTTCAGCAGACCGTCGAAGAAGAAGGGCTGTTTTACCCGCCGGATCCAGCCTCGCTGTCGTACTGCACCCTCGGCGGCAACGTCGCCGAAAACGCAGGCGGCCCGCGCGCGCTGCGCTATGGCGTCACCCGCGAATATGTACTCGGCCTCGACGTGGTGCTCCCCGACGGACGCCGCGTGCAAACCGGCAAACAAACCGTCAAAGGCGTCGCCGGCTACGACCTCACGGCATTGATGTGCGGCAGCGAAGGCACCCTCGGCGTCATCACCGGCATCACTTTGAAGTTGGTGCCCAAACCACGCGCAGTGCAGACGGCCTTGGCGGTGTTTCCGTCGTCGGAGACGGCGGCCAAAGCCGTCGCCGCGGTGCTCAAGGCTGGGGTGGTGCCGCGCACGCTCGAATACATGGACCGCACCTGCATCCACGCCGTGCGCGACCATGGCGCGCCTTACCGTTTCCCTGCCGACGCCGGCGCCGCGCTCATTCTTGAAACCGACGGTGACGACGAAGAACACGCCTTCGCCGCCCTCGAACGTGCTCTCGAACAGGCACAAGCACAAGGCGCGGTCGACGTGCTCCTCGCCACCGACGAAGCGCAGCGTCGCAACATCTGGCAAAGCCGCCGGTTGCTGTCGGAGGCGACGCGCAAAATCAAAAAGCGCAAAATGAGTGAAGACGTGGTGGTGCCGCGTTCGCTCATTCCCCAGATGGTGGCCGACATCGGCGCCCTCGGCGACAAACATGGCATTCAGACCTGCGCGTTTGGCCATGCCGGAGACGGCAACTTGCACGTGCAGATGCTGTTTGACGACGACGACGAGCTGCCCCAAGTCGAAGCCACCATGAAAGACATCTTCAAGCGCACCGTTGAACTCGGGGGCACCATCACGGGCGAGCATGGGGTGGGCATTGCCAAGCGCGACTACTTGCCACTGGAGCAGAGTGACGACGTGCTCAACCTGCAAAGGGCCATCAAAAAGGTGTTTGACCCAGCAGGGATCTTGAATCCGGGCAAGGTGTTTTAAGGCGGTCGTGAACAACGGCGTGACGACGTCGACGAGGATGCGGGAGGCCATGGGCTGGAGCCGTGGGCGCTCTCGCTTCACACCACGGGCGAATCCGGCAGGTCATAGCTCGACACCGCCACACGATTGCCTTCAGGGTCACAAAAATAGGTGGTGTACGTCGTCACTTCGCAGTTCTCTTCGCCCAACATGTCGACGAGGTTGCGTCGTTCGTCGTCGGTGGCCGCCAGCGCCAACAAGAACAACCCGGGCGGACGCGACCTCGCAGGAGCCCGGTCTTCGTCGACGGTTTCCAGCATCAACACCGCGCCGCCGCCGAGCGACAACCACACCGAACGTGTGCCTCCGTCATCGAACCGATGCGTTTGCAGGCGCAGCAGCCCCAGGATGTCTTCATAGAAGGCAGCGAGGGCGTCCACGTCGTGGGCGCCAAGGGCGAGGTGGTGCAGTTGAGCCGACATGGCATGGCCATACCAAGGATTCCCCGCCAAAACACGGCGGACTTGTCCCATTCGGCCGCTGCTTTCGGCACGGCTCTGCCGTGGGATAGGGTGCGGCTGCGTCCGTCGGTGACCGACGGCAGTGATGGTGATCGAGTCGATGGCTGAGAAGGCAAGTGAGTCTTTTGCGAAGGCGCTGAGCGCGGGCGTGGTGCCCGTCGGATTGCAGGCCCTGCTCGACACCGTCGAAAAAGCAGAGGGCGTCGAAGCACGTCTCGAATGCGCCCACCAATGGTTTGTCGAACGCGACGCCAGCCATGGCGACCACCAAGACGCACAAAAAGCCTGGCTTGAAGCCGTGGCTCGGGTGGCCCCTCTGCGGCAAGACGATTGGGTCGAAGTGATGTGCGAGGCCCTGCACGTGCTGCTCGACGACGGCGCCCTCGACGAGGATGGCGACGACCTCGTCGTGCACACCTTGGTGGCGTCGTCGGATCACAAGGCGCACCTTCTGCGTCTGCAGCACGCGGCCGGTGGCATCGATGAAGTGCTCCACAGCTGCAAGCGACGCCTCAAGCGCAAAGAGATCAAAGCCGACGACCTCGAGGTGGCCATCACCCGACGGGCCATGAGCCAGTTGTTCAGCGCTGTGGGCGACGAGGCACGCGCCTGTTTTGAAGCCCTCAAGGTGGTGCAGCGCCAGCCCGAAGAAACCCTCTACATCGACGAGGCCTTTCAACTGGCCCAAAGCGCCAAGAAGGTCGACGAGATGCTCGTCGTCTTTCGTGCGCTCGTCGACAACGACGACGTCGCCGCACGAGCGCGTGCCACGCTGTGCAACCGCGTCGCCCACGTTCTCGAACGCGTGCAACACGACGACGACGGCGCGCTTGACGCGTATTTGAAGTCGCTGCGGTTGTACCCAGATGCCAAAGGGCCACGACGTCACGCCAACCGTCTGCTGCAGAAGATGGGCGACGGCCGCGACGTCGACCAGGTGCTGCAAGACGAAGTCGACGACGCTGAGGTCACTGTGACCCAGGTGGCACCACCTCGGTCGTCGTCTGAAGCATCGTCTTCTTCAGAAGAAGCCCAACACGACGACTCCTCTGAAGAAGACGAGGCTGAAGACAGCGACGACTCTTCAGAAGAAGCCGCCCCCGCCAAAGACGACTCGTCGTCGTCACAAGAGGATGCGGAGGAGGCGAGTGAATCCTCCCACAACGCCGACGCCTCTGACGAAGCCGACGCCTCCGACGAAGGGGCTCAGGAGGACGACGAAGTCGACCCTGAGCCTGAAGACCCTGAACCTGATGACGCTGAACCTGATGACGCTGAAGGCGGCGAAGCTGAGGCTGCGTTCTTTGCAGAAGAGGCGCCCGCCACCGTGGCCGACCTCTCTGGAGGCACCGAAGTCGACCCCACCGCCATGGCCAGCAGCCGAAGCGAAGTCGACCTAGACGCCGACGACTTTCACGTCGACGACGACCTGGTGATGTCGGCCAAGGCGGCCCCGCCTGCCATGCCTCCACCACCGCCCATGTCAGATGAAGGCGACGCCGAAGACGAAGACCCAGAGGACGAAGACCAAGAGGAAGACCAAGAGGACGACCAAGAGGGCGAAGCCTCAGTTGCCGACGACGAAGGCGACGTGCAGCAGACCGACGCCGATGCGCAGGCGGCCGATGAACGCGACGACGCCTCCGCTGCAGACGATGACAACGAGCCGGCTGGTGAGGATGACGACGTCGATTCTTCGGCAGAAAACGCGGCTGTCTTGGACGACGCCGAAGACTCGGACGACGACGCGGATGAGTCTGACGACGACGCGGATGAGTCTGACGACGACGCGGATGAGTCTGACGACGACGCGGATGAGTCTGACGACGACGCGGCTGATGCGCCTAGCGACGACGACGACGACGCCAAAGAGTCGAGCGACGACGCTGAAGACTCAGACGACGCGGATGAGTCAGACGACGACGCCGAAGAGTCGAGCGACGACGCTGAAGACTCAGACGACGCGGATGAATCTGACGACGACGCTGAAGACTCGAGCGACGACGCTGAAGACTCGAGCGCCGACGCTGAAAGCTCAGATGAGGACAACGCTGAGGAGTCAGATGACGACGCTCCCCAGCCGAAGCGGAGCCGGCCCAAGCTGAAGGCGAGTGGTGGCATTGAAATCGTCGACGGCGACGAGGGGCTCATCCCGGGCATGCGCCCTGAAGACCTCCTGCCGACGCGCAGTCCACCACGCAAACACAAGCGTCGGCGCAGGGGAGCCGCGGCCAACCTCGCCGACAAACGCCGCAACCTTCTCTCAGAAGGCGGCGAGGCCATCGACGAAGACGACATGTCGGTGGAAGGCGACAGCGACGAGGCCGCGTTGGCGTCAGCGGAAGCTCCTGCAGGAGCCGATTCAGAACTGCCATCGTCAGAGGGCAAGGCTGCAGATGCCTCGGCTGACCCAGACGACGCTGTTGAGCCAAACGACGCAGCTGAGCCGGAGCCGGAGCCGGCGCCAGAACCCGAGCCAGACCCTGAGCCTACACGCGAAGAAAAACTGCTGGAGCGGGGCGAACGCGCCATCGAAGATGGCAGCGCCATCGACGCGTTTGACGTGGCGCAAGACGCGCACTCCTCTGGCGTTCTCCTCGACGAGGCCTACCGCTGGGCGTCCTTTGCGCTGAGCTTGCGGCTCGACGCTGGCGAGCAGGTGCGCGACGCCGAACAAGACATCTACCTCACGTGCCTGGAGGGCCACGAGGCCGACGCGTTGTCGAACGTCGACGGCTGGGTCGACGCCGAAAAATGGCCCGAAGATGGCGGCGCCTTCTTGGTGGAGGTGCTGAAGCGGCTCGCCGTCGTCGACGATGGCGACGCGGTCGCCAAGAAGCTGCTGCTGCCGTTGGCACGTGCAGACGTGCCGGGCCCGGCGTATTTGTGGCTCCGCCAGCGGGCGCAAGAACGCGGCGGCGACGCGGAGGAGCTGCGTTTTCTGCGGCAGCTGGAGATCGCCGTCGACGACACGGTGCGTCCGGCCCTCGTCGACGCCCTTCTCGCCCAGCTGCAAGACATGGGGCACAGCGACGACCGACGCGAGATGCTGGTGCGCGAGTCGTTGCGGGCCGACGTCGTCGACACCGAGGCCCAAGAGCGGTGGCGAGAGCAGGCCCTGGGCGTGTTGCGCACCCTCGACGACAAGTCTGACCTCTTTGGCTTTTTGGGCCGGCTGGCCAAGATCGTCGACGACGAACGCGCCATTGACCTACAGCGCGAGCGACTGGTGGCGGGCGCCAAGCTCGACGACGCCCTCGGGCTGCGCAGCGCCGCCCGAGCGCTGCTGAAGTTGCGTCCTGGCGACGCCCAAGCCCTCAGCACCCTCACCGACGTGTTGCGCAAAGAAGGCGACACCCACAGCCTCGACGACGTGCTCGCCCAGCGCCAGCAGGTCGCCCATGACAAGGGCAACCACGCCGCTGAGGTCAAGTGGTTGCAGGAGCGCGCCGCCCTCGACGACGTGCACGACGACAACGGCCGACTGGAGCTGCTCGACCTTGCCGTGCGAGCGGCGCTGCGCACCGACAACGAGCTGACATTGTCGGGTGTGTTTGATGCCTACCAGCAGCAGGCCGATGCCGTCAGTGCGGTGCGGCTGGTGCTCGACGTCGAAGAAGACTTGGCCGACGGCCGGGCCATCTGGCTGTTGCGTTCGGTGTGTGAGGCGTTTGTCGACGACGACCTCGCCACAGTTGCCGAGCTGCTGCCGTTGTTGCGCAAACGGGCCGGACCACAAGTGCAGCTCTTGCAATGGGAAGCGCAGGCGGCCGAGTTGCGTGAGCGTCCGGCAGACGCCGTGCGTGCGCTGCAAGCCCTGGTGGCTTTGCTGTGCGCTGGCGTCGACGACGAAGACTTGGACGCCGATGCCGAGCAGACCGCCGCACTGGCGCACTTGGCCCGCATCTACGCCGACGACCTCGATGAAAAGGGCCAAGCGTCGGCGGCGTGGCGCGATTGCGTTGCCCTCGGACGCGCCACCTTTGAGCACCTGCAGGCGTTCGCTGCGTTGGCCCTCGACGTTGACGACCAAGATGCTCGGTTGCAGGCGCTCGAATTGATGCTCGACCTCGACGCTGGCGAAGAGCCCATCGACGTGGTCGCCTTGCGTCGTGAGGCGGCGTCCATTGCCGCTCGGCTCGAGCGCGGCCCCGTCGCCGAGCACCATCATTTGCAGCTCTTGCAAGCCGTGCCCGACGATGCAGACGCCGCCACCGGATATTGGCAGCAGGTGCTGCTGCGCCTGGGGCTCGACGACTCCGTCGACGACGAGCTGGCCGATCCCAGCGGAATGTTCCTCGACGCCGTCTCCCTCGAAGCCGCTCGCATCGTGCGCAGCCTCGCCGACGACGCCCCCTTCCGTTGGCGCAAGTTGCATGCGCTGGCGCTGTCGTCGTCGTACGAACGGCAAGAAAGCGTCGCGCTCTTCGAGGCGCTCCTTGACGAGGCCCCCACCGACCTCCGCCTGCTGCTGGCGTTTTCGCGGGTGTTGGCCAGCGGCGTGCGCGCCGCGTACGACGTCGACCACCGCCGCTTGCAGGTGCTCGACAAGCTCATGTTGCATCACGGCCAAGACCTCGACGCTGAAGACGCGGTGCAGCTGTGGGGCGAGATGGCGGTGCTCCGTCTCTCGGGCGACGACGACAAAGGCGCCAAGAACGCTCTCAGCAACGCACTGAGCTTGGCCGAAGACGACGCCTTGTTGCGTCGGCTGTCAGACGACGCACTCGAAGCTGCGGTGTCGGTGTTCTCGTCGACAGAAGCCCCCGTCGCCATTCGCGTGTTGCGGTGCATGGCCGACCGCGTGCCTCAAGCCGATGCGGAGCAGCATCTGCTGCGGGCGTCGTCGTTGGCGGTGGAGCAGCTGAAGAACCCGACGCTGGCGCGCAGCATTCTGCGCGACGGCCAACAGGCCCACCCGCAGTCGCGTGCGTTGCGTGAAGCGCTGCTCGAGCTCGACCTCACCGAGGGCGATGCGGCGTCGGCATTGTCGTCGACGCTGGGCATGCTCGAAGTCGAGACCGACGACCACGAAAAGGCCATGCTGCACCTGCGCGCCAGCAAGCTGCTGCAGCGGGCAGAGCAAGACGAGGATGCCGCCTCCCACCTCGACGCCGCCTTTCAACTGGCCCCGTCATCGAACGAGGTGTTGCAAGCGCTGAGCGCCATGGCCGAGACCGCGCCCCGCACCCTCGAACGGCAGCTGAAGCAAAAGCTCGTCGACACGGCCAAGAGCGACACCAGCACCCGCGCGTCGCTGCTCGACGCCATCGCCGCCGTGCGGCGGTATGAGCTGTTTGACCTTGAAGGCGCCATTGAAGCGTTGGAGGCGCTGGCCGAGCTGCGTCCGTGGTCGTCCAAGCCCCACCACGACGCCGCCCAACTGTACACGCTCTTGGGGCGGCCGCTCGACGCTGCGCGTGCATTGCGCATGACGTTGAAGCGGGCGCCAGCGAGTGCGTCGACGTGGGTGTCGATGCTCGAGGGGTTGTGCCGGGCAGAACGCGCCGACGCCGCCTTGGTCGTCGCCCACGTCATGAGCGTGGTGGGCATGAGCGCGCCCGGCAAAGAGCGTGAAATCCGCCGGTTGTTGCCGCCGTTTCCGCGGTGGCCCAACACGCCGAGCGACCTCGGCACCGTCGTCGACCACTTGGTGCACGTCGACGAAAAGGGCCCTTTGCGTCGACTGGGCACCCTCATCGGCATGCGTCTGCACCGCGAATACGCCTTGCGACCAGAAGCCAAACAAGCCGCCAAAGGCTCACGTCTGTTGGAGGCTGAAGTCCCCACGTCGGTGCGCCTCGCCGTCGCCTCGGCCTCTCAACTGTTGGGCATCTCGACGCCACCGCGCATTCTGCGCACCACCAAGGAGGCGCCCGAGTTTTCGCTGTTGCCGACGCCAACGCCGTCGCTTGGCCTCAACCCCAGCGTCATCCGTGGTGGCATGACGCCGGAGCGCGCGTTCTCCCTCGGCCGGGTCATGGTGCACTTCACGCCTCATGGGCTGTTGGCCCACCGCCTGCGCCCCATGGAGCTCTTTCACCTGGTGCGCACGTTGCTCGTCGGCTTCGGCCTCGAAACGGGCAAAGCCAACGCCGCCTACGACGGCAAAGCCCTCAAAGCCCAACTGCTCGATGGCCTGCCCAAAGCCGAAGCCAAGCGCAGCGAAGACCGCCTGGTGCAGGTGCTGCGCGACGTCACCCACGCTGCCGGAAAGCTCGACGTCACCGCCTACCAAGAAGGCTGTCTGCGCACCGGCGAACGGCTGGGGTTGCTGCTCGCCGGCGACCTCGGCGCCTGCCTCGATGTGCTGGAGCACGACGACGCTGTGCTTCGCCGCACCGCCATGGACGCCCTCATCGACTACTCCATCTCCAGTGCGCACATGCGGCTGCGGCGCGCCGTGGGCCTCGCCGTCGAGCCCGACGCCGAGGCACGTGTGCTGCAGAAGCTGAGGCTGTGAGTCGACGGGTCATTGCTTTGCCATGACCTTCGCGGCCATTTGCGGAGGGGATGACGCTTGGAGCTGTTGGGCGACACCGCAAATGGTCGGCTGTGCCAGCCTCTCGGCATGGGCGAAGTCGACTTCGCGGAGAACCGTGATGACGTCGGCAAACAGGTACCTCCGACACTTGCAGTCAGACGCCACTGACGTCGCTCACCGCTGTTAGCCGACATCGACCATTTGCATCGCCAATGGTCGTCGGGCATTGCACAGAAATGCCCCACGGTCGTTCAAGGCTCGTCGAGAGGCGGGCGAAGCCACGCCTCCGACGAGACTAGAGCGCATCCCCAAACCTCCGTTTGACGACGACGTGACGACGTCGGAGAGGATGAGAAACAGGCATCGTCGACCATTTGCTGTCAAATGCCATTCAGCAGAGAGCGACGCCATCATCCACTGCAAATGGTCGTTAAAGGCAGGGCCCCGGCGCCGCGAAGCGCGCGGGCCCTAGCGTGAAACTTCGATCCTCATGAAATCAGCAACTTCGTGAACGGCCGCGTCGTCGTGGGTCTTCAATGGGCACGCGTAAGCCGCGCAGGCGCAATGCCAGCGCGAAAAACAAAAGTGGGTTCGGCTCGGGGGGCACATATGACGGACTCTAGCGTCGAGGAGAGCCTTGCGGCCTCACTATTGATCGATGGCCTACCCGAGCGCAGACTGACCTACGGGGCATAGAAAGAGCACCACTGAGCGGCGGCGCGTAGCTGCCGAACCCACGGTCCACCATATCTCAGTTTCCAACTTGATTGATCCGGCGTCCGCGCCGGGGGCGTTGCTGACCTGAAACTTACCCTGCTCCAACCGCAGCCGGTACGAGCTTGAGGCCCAGCGCCTCCGCATTCTTCGTCAGCGCCGCAACCCGCCTGTCGTGGAACTGCTGCTCGTACCGCTCAGCACCAATGTCGACGTACTCCGCCCCAAACCGCAGGAGTCGATAGACGTACTGCGCCAACTTTCGGGCGACGGCGAAGACGGCCACCGCCGCCGACTTCCGTCTTGAGATGCGGCGGTAAGTCGCGCCGACGGCCGACGGCGTCCTTTGTACAGCGACCGCTGCAAGCCGGAGGATGGCGCCCACCCTCGACGCTCCGAGGCTGTTCTTCTTGCCCTTGAGGGGCTTCCCGCCGGAGATGGGTGTCCTCGGGCATAGGTGAAGCCACGAGATGAAGTGCTTCTCCGTCGGAAACGCGCTGATGTCAGGGCCGACCTCCGTCAGAATCACCCGCGCACTTTCGGCGCTGATGCCGTCGATGGTGGTGAGGTCGACGCCCGCGAACCGAAAGAGCGCGGTGCGAAGACCGGTCTCTCCGCGTCTGTGCATCGCCTTTGCTTTGTTGGCATTGGGGTGCTCTGGAACCTCTTCATCGCGTCGGTCTTCGGGCGTGATGTCGTCGAGAACACGCAGCAACTCTTGGTCGTAGGCGTGAATGGAGGCCTCCATTTGGTCGTACAACGACAGCGCAGAGGTGAGGTTGAAGAGGTGCTCTTGTCGCCACGTCCCGGTGAGGTGTTCGGCGATGTCTTCTTCGGACTTCTTGCAGCGCTTGTCGCGGAACGTCGCCAGCTTGAGCGGGTCGCGCTCGCCGTCGACGATGGCGCGGATGATCTTCATCCCGGTCGTGCCGGTGATGTCACTGACCGCGCGGTGCACGCGGACATTCATCTGGTCGAGTGACTTCTGCATCCAGTGGACAATCCGCGACCGCTCGTCGATGAGGTTGGCCCGTTGGCGCTGCAGCGCGCGCAACTGACAGACCTCGTCCTCGGGGCGGAAGGAACCGCGAAGCAACCCACAGCTGTGCAGAAGCTGGAGCCACTGGCAGTCGTGCATGTCGGTCTTTCGGCCTGGCACATTCTTCAGCGTCCGTGCGTTGACGAGGACAACCTCGAAGCCTTCGGCAGCCAGGACCTCGAGCACGGGAATCCAGTAGATGTACGTGCTCTCCATCGCGATGGATTCAACCTTCTGCTCGCGCAGCCAGGTGGCCATCTTCTTGAGCTCTGGCGTCGTCGCGCCGAACACGCGAACGTCGCGCTCTCCCTTTTTGTGCTCGGGGCCGCAGACCCAGTGCTCCGTGCCGCCGATGTCGATGCCGGCGACCATAGGACGGATGGGCCTCAGTGAAGTGCGCTTTGCGCCTCGCCCTTTCTTCTTTGCTGCCATACTCATCTCCTTGAGGAGACACGCTGGCCCGAGGAGGCAAAAGAGTGGAATCTGACCTCGGGGAGTGCTCGGTGACGACGTCACCGAGCCTCACCATTGAACGGGGGCCGGCTCGGACCCAAGCTGACTAAAGGGCATCAAGCTCCAATGGCCGTGGGGGTGTAGCTGCCAGCGTGTCGCCTCAATCTTCCAATGACCGGCAACGAGTTTCACGCTTGAACGGGTCGGGGCGCCCCGGTGGCCATGCTGACTAGTCCATCGAGAGCGCCAGCCGTGTCCCCTGGTCGATGGCGCGCTTCGCATCCAACTCGGCCGCGAGGTCAGCGCCGCCGATCACGACGGTGTCGATGCCTTTGGCTTCGAGTGGCGCCAACAGCGATTTGTCGGAGACCTGACCGGCGCAGACGACCACGTTGTCGACGTCGATGAGCTCGGTGCGGCCTTCGTCGCCGAGGCGCACGTGCAGGCCGGCGTCGTCGATCTTCTCGTACGACACGCCGGTGAGCATCTGCACCTTGCGTTTCTTCAACGATGCTCTGTGGATCCAGCCGGTGGTCTTGCCCAACTTGCCGCCCATCTTTCCGTCGCTGCGTTGGCAGAGGGTGATGTCGCGTGCCGACGTCGATGGCGCTGCCGACTTCAGGCCGCCTGGGTTCGTGTAGTCGGGGTCGACGCCCCACTCGTCGAGAAATTCGTCGAGGGGCTGGCCCTCAGGAGCGGCGTCGGCTTGTGCGGGGGCGTGGTCGCCGTCGTGGGCGAGGAACTCAGCGACGTCAAAGCCAATGCCGCCGGCACCGATGATGGCGACGCGTTCGCCGATGTCTGCGCCTTGCAACACCTCCACGTACGACTTCACCATGGGATGGTCGATGCCGGGCAAGTTCAGCTCACGTGGCTTCACGCCGGTGGCGAGCACCACGGTGTCGAAGTCGTCGGCCAGCTCGTCGAGGGTTGCTGTCGTCGACAGCCGAACATCGACGCCGGTGTTCTCCAGCTGCTTTTTGAAGTAGCGCAACGTTTCGTAGAACTCTTCTTTGCCGGGCACGCGTTTGGCCAAGTTGAACTGGCCGCCAATGTGGTCGGCTTTTTCGAAGAGCACGACGTCGTGGCCACGTTCGGCCGCCGTCGTCGAGAAGGCGAGCCCCGCCGGGCCGGCGCCGACGACGGCGATGCGTCGACGTCGTTTCACAGGCGTCATCACCATCTCGGTTTCGTAGCAGGCGCGGGGGTTCACCAAACAGCTGGCGCGGACGTTTTTGAAGACGTGGTCGAGGCACGCTTGGTTGCAGCCGATGCAAGTGTTGATGTCGTCTTCGCGGCCCTCGGCCACCTTGTTGACCCAGAAGCCGTCGGCGAGGAGAGGCCGCGCCATCGACACCATGTCGGCGTCGCCTTGCGCGAGCACTTGCTCGGCAACGTCGGGCATGTTGATGCGGTTCGTCGTCACCAGCGGCACAGAGACTTCGTCTTTCATGCGACGGGTGACCCAGGTGAACGCGCCGCGCGGCACCATGGTGGCAATGGTGGGCACCCGCGCTTCGTGCCAGCCGATGCCGGTGTTGATGATGCTGACGCCGACTTCTTCGAGGCGTTTGGCGAGGACGACGATCTCCTCCCACGTCGAGCCGCCCTTCACCAAGTCGAGCATGGAGAGCCTGAAGATGATGACGAAGTCGGTGCCGACGGCGGCGCGCATCTGCCGCACGATCTCGACGGGAAAGCGGATGCGGTTCTCGTAGCTGCCGCCGTATTCGTCGCTGCGGTGGTTGGTGGCGGCGGCGATGAACTGGTTGATGAGGTAGCCCTCTGAGCCCATGACCTCGACGCCGTCGTATCCAGCTTGTTGGGCGAGTACGGCGCTCTTGACGAAGTCTTTGATGGTGCGGCGCACCCCCCGCTTGGTGAGGCCGCGTGCGGGAAAGGGGCTGATGGGCGAGCGCTGCATCGACGGCCCCACCGCCAACGGCGAGTAGGAGTAACGGCCGGCGTGGAGAATCTGCATGGCGATGCGTCCGCCCGCCTCGTGCACGGCGTCGGCGACGTAGCGATGCTTGAGCATCTCGTATTTGTTCGACAGCTTTGCCGCGAGCGGCTTTACCCAGCCTTCACGGTTGGGGGCGATGCCGCCGGTGACGATGAGGCCGACGCCCCCCTCGGCACGCTCGGCGAAGAACGCCGCCATCTTCTTCAGCGGGCCCACCTCCTCCTCGAGGCCGGTGTGCATGCTGCCCATGAGCACGCGGTTCTTGAGCGTGATGTGCCCGAGGTCCAGCGGACGCAGCAGGTGGGGGTAGCGGGGCTCGTTGACGGTGGGCAAGGCGCTCATGACGCTCCCTCGCGGCGGGGTGACGCGCCGCTTGATTGACATCAATGTCAATAGCGATGGGAGCTGGGTATGGCACGACGCGTCACCCGCGAAAAGCCTGATTCCGCATTGCTTTTGTCGACGCTGTTTACGCCGCAGCGGCCGTCGGTGGCACCTCTTCGTCGTACAGCGGTTTGATGCTGCGCCACATCAACAAGACGCCACCGACGACGATGAACACGTCGGCGACGTTGAAGGTCGGCCAAGGCGGCCACGCCGGATTGATGAACGCCACCCGCCAGTCGATGAAGTCGACGACGTACCCGAGGCGGGCACGGTCGAGAAGGTTGTTGCCGATGGCGCCGACCACCACACACAACAGCGCCGTCTGCAACACGCCGTCGGGGCGTCGGGTGCGAAAGAACCATGTGAGCATGACGACGACGGCCAGCGTCGACAGCGCCACCAACAGCCAGCGTCGGGCATGCGGTGGCACCGAGCTGGTGAGGCCAAACGCCGCCGACCGGTTTTCGGCGTAGCGAAAGTTGAAGGCGTCTGGAACGACGGTGACGACGTGGCCCACGCCCAATCCAGCGACCGGGTAGGTGACGTCGACATCTGCGTTTGGCGCGGTGGGAACACAGTCGCCGTGCAGCGTGACGACGTTGCCGTCGACAGAGAAGCCATGGGGCCGGCTCGACGACACCTGTGGCACACGCTCGGTGCGGCAGTCTCCGACGGTGGTGACGTCGTCGGCGAGGTGCACCCGCATGCGCGTTGTCGACGGCGTCTCGTCGAGGACGACGGTGTGCTCCGCCGTCGTGGATTTGCTGTCTTTGACCCAGCGCGCTTCTGTCTTCTCGACGGCGAGGGTGTCTTGGGCCCAGTGTTTGGTGGCTTGGTCGCAGCCGACGCCGAGAAACACAAAGGCGACGACGTAGAAGGCTTTGTGGCGCCAGATGAATCGCGAGAAGGCTGTGGCAAGAGGGCCTTCATGCGCGTCTTGGTGCAGGGCGTCGAAATCGGCAGCAGCAGGGTGGGTCATGGCGTGTCCGGGGAGAAGTCGTGCCTGAAACCACAGAGTTCAGCTGCTCATTCCGCGATCTGCCGCTGGCTCGCATCTCGCTTGGCCTTCAACTGCGCGCCCACCAGAGCCACCCGATCGAGGTCGACTTCCTTGCACTCCGACAGAGACGTTTGGGTGTGTGGCAGTGCCTGCAGCGCCGATGACGTTGACGGGTTTGCCGAAGCGTTGAGGTGAGGATTCGTGGTCTTGGCTGGTTGCGAGAGGATGTCGTCGACGTTGGAGTCGGTCTACGGTTCGCGACGCTGGTGAATGCTGGCGACCTGCATGACCTCGACGACGGCCTCGACGCGTCGCTCTGGCGGAAGGCGTGTCCACTGCGCACACGCTTTGGCCTTGGCGGTGTCCAACATGCGCTCGGCTTGCAGCTGCAACGAGCCGAGCCCCAACGCAGCCGTCCGCTCGCGGGCCCACCGTCGACGGTGCCACATCACCCGGCCCCCGTAGATCGCAGAGGCGACGACGGTGCCGACGCTGGCGGCGACGGGCATCCAGGCAATGTGTGGGGCTTGCATCCAACCTGCGACGAAGGCGCCACCAAGAAAGACGCCCGACAACGGACGCCAATCCCAAGGCACACGTGGCATGGCGACGTCGACATCCACCAGACGACGGGCGATGGCGCGCCTGTCATCGAGCGAGAGCTCGTCCCATGTGGACGGCGTCGACGTCGTCAACGCCGTCACCGAGGTGGCAGGAGTGCGCTCTGGGCCCATGCAGAAAGAGAAGCAACTCAGGGTCCACAACGCAAGCGTCAGACGTTCTCACGCATGCGCTGCACCTCGACGCGAATGCGTTCAACGCGCTCTTCTCTCGGTGTGGCCAGCCAATTGTCTGGCGAGATAAGGCGTCCATTGTCTGCCGTTCGTGCCGCCACAAGTGCCTGGTGCACTTGCTGGCCCAGCCGTCCGCTGAGCACCGTGGCTCTCTTCAACCACGTCCGACGAGGGAGCACGCCGAAGACCATATGCGTCATCAGCAACACGGCGCTCCAAACGCCAAAGAAGGCAACAGACGACAAGAGGACGACGTCAACGGTGGGGCGACCGCTCACCAGTGCCGACGCCGCGAACATCAGAAACAGCAGCAGCGGCGGCACAACCAGCCAAAGCTTGACGGTCCGCCAAGGCAGCTCTGCCTCGGGAACGAAGTCGACGTCGGCGATGTGCTCGACCAGCCATTCGACATCGGTGTCGTCGCAGGCTTGCAGCGACGACTTGTGGGCCGTGAAACGCTGCATCGCCGTCGACGTCGTGGGCGGCGTCTGCTCAGGCGACGACTCCGTCACTACAGGTACGACTCGCCTTCACGCAGGGTGAAGATTTCGACGCCGTCGTCGGTGACGCACAAGGTGTGCTCGAACTGCGCCGAGAGCTTTTTGTCGCCGGTGATGGCCGTCCAGCCGTCTGACAACATGTCGCAGCGCCAGGTGCCCTCGTTGATCATCGGCTCGATGGTGAAGCACATGTTGGGCTTCAGACGCAGCCGGCCTTTGCGGTCGAGTTTGTCGTCGTAGTGCTTCACCTGCGGCTCGGCGTGAAACACGCGGCCAATGCCGTGGCCGACGAAGTCGCGCACCACGCTGAAGCCCTCGGCCTCGGCGTGCTTTTGGATGGCGATGCCGATGTCGCGCAGGCGGGCGCCGGGTTTCACGGCTTGGATGCCGAGCTTGAGGCATTCGGCAGTCACCTCGACGAGGCGGCGGGTGCTGTCAGACGGCGTGCCCACGAAGAACGTCTTCGAGGTGTCGCCGTGGTAGCCGTCGACGATGGGGGTGACGTCGATGTTGATGATGTCGCCGTCTTTCAGCACCTTCTTTTTGTCGGGGATGCCGTGGCACACCACTTCGTTCACCGACGTGCAGATGCTCTTGGGAAAGCTGCGGGGGTCTTGCGTGCCGTAGGGGTAGCCCAGGGGGGCGGAGATGAGCTCGCGTTCGGCCGTCCACTTGGCGGCCGCAGCGTCGAGGTCTTCGGTGGTGACGCCAGGCTCGACCATTTCACCGAGGTGGTGCAGGAGATCGGCGGCCATGCGTCCGGCGACGCGCATTTTCTCGCGTCCGCGTTCGGAGAGAAATTCCATCTGACGGCTCATGCGTCTGACTCCTGCATCGGGTGGGGCGGCCTGGGCAGGGCACCTGTTCAATTTCACCCATATGACAACTTCAGTGACCTATCGTCCTCATGCTCAAGAGGAAACCCCATGATGCGAAAACTGCTGTTGCCCCTGGCCCTCACCTCCGTCTTCGCCGTCGCCGGCTGCCCAGGCGACGAGCCCGCGCCCGACGACGCGGGTGTCGTCGACGACGGCTATTTGGTGCATTTCCCAGATGGCTTTCGCTACGGCACCGCCATCTCCCAATGGCAGACCGAAGGCGACTACAGCCCCGCCGGCCCCGTCGACAGCAACTGGTCGAGATGGGCGAGCATGGGACGCACCGAACATGGTCAGCTGAACCCCAGGGGCAGCGGCTTTTACACGGTGTACGCCGAAGACATCGCCCGCGCCAAAGACCTGGGCCTCGACACCTTCAGGCTCGGCGTCGACTGGTCGCGCATCGAGCCCGAGCGCGACGTCTTCGACGAAGCCGAAGTCGACCACCTCGTCGACGTGCTCGCCGAAATCCAAGCCCAAGGCATGGAGCCCGTGCTGACCTTCTGGCATTGGACGGTGCCCACCTGGGTGCAAAACCCCGAAGACGGCACCGACCTCATCGCCGACGTCGACAGCGATGTCGTCGACGAGTTCGATGCGTTTGTGCGCCATCTGCTGCCGCGGGTGAAAGGCCACGTCGACACCTACACGGTGCTGAACGAGCCCTTCTCGATGATCTCCGCCGGCTACGTCGGTGGGGTCTTTCCGCCGGGGCATTTGCTCGACATCGACGGCGCCATCGACTTCGGGTTGAACTTGGCGTTCATGCATGCGCGCGCCTACGACGCCATCAAAGAACTCGACGACGAAGACGCCACCGGTGACGGCGTCGACTCCTTCGTCGGGCTGACCATGACCGCCAACGCGTTCTACCCAGAGACGCCCTCCAACGAAGACGAACAGTTTGCCGCCGAGCAGATCTCGTACGTGTTCAACAACTGGTTCATCAACACGCTGACCACGGGCGACCTCGACGTGAACCTCGACCAACGCGTCGACGACATGACGACGAACCCACCTGAAGGCGCCTACCCCGAACTGCAAGACAAACTCGAGTTCATCGGCGTGCAGTACTACGGCCCCGTCGTGGTGCGTGCCGACATTCTGTTTGCCAACTTGCATCCGCTGTACGCGCGGCCGCTGCTCGACGTCGACGACTACGACGACGAACGGCCGCACAACGGCATGGGCCGCGAAATCTCAGCCCGTGGCTTCAGAGACACCCTCGACATCTATGCGCCCTATGGCCTGCCCATCATCCTCACCGAAAATGGCACCACCCGAAACGGCATCCCCGTCGAAGACGAAGAGAACGACACCTGGCAAGACGTCATTCTCGACGGCCAGGGGCCCATGTTTCTCGTCGAGCACCTCTATGAAGTGGGCAAAGCCATCGAAGACGGCATCGACATTCGCGGCTACTACCACTGGACGCTCACCGACAACTTCGAGTGGGTCGAAGGCGAGAAACAACGCTTCGGCGCCTACGCCGTCGACTTCGACAACGACAACTTGCCGCGCACGCTGTCGACGGTGGGGCAATGCTTGGCCGACATCGTCGAGGCGCAAGGCATCACCGACGAGATCTGGGACGCCTACGTCCTCGACGCCTACCCCACCGACGCACGCGACGAGGCGGGGCTGACGGTGTCTACACCTCCACAATGACCTCCAATGTCGTCCGTCGACAGCGTTGTCAGTCTACGACGTCGATGCGTTGGCCGAATCCGCGTAGGCGTTCGACGAGGGCCTCGCCGCACGCCAACACCGGAGGCAAGATGCCGCCGCGCTCGTCGTCACCGCGGCCTTCGTCGTGGGCGAGGCACAACCCGACGGCAGCGAGCAGTTGCACGGTGATGGTGTTCGACGGGTCGCCGTCGGCTTCGTAGCGCACCTTCACCTCGGTGCCGTCGTCGGCTTTGGCGGTGGCGGTGACGCGGGCGAAACCGGTGTCGATGGTCTTCTGCGACGGGCCTTCTCCCGCTTTGGGGCCGAAGGTGTCGATGAGCGACGGCAGGAGTTTTTGCAGGGCGCCGACGTTCATGGCGCGGGTGCTGGCGGCGATGGACTTGGCGGCGACGGCGGCCTTCAAGCCTTTTCCGACGAGAAACGACTCTTGGTAGTTGAAGTTTGGGCCATAGCCGCGCCCTGCACGAAGTGGACCTTGGGTGCGGTCTTCGACGACGCTGAGGGCGTGGCCTCGACGCACCACACGGGTGTTCACCGGGCCCATCATCCATGGCGCATGCCAACGTCCATCGCGTTTGAAGCTGTGCACGAGGTCGTCGTCGGTGTGACGGCGCACGTCGTCGGTGTTGAAGTCGTCGGGGCACAACAGCAGCGGGTCCGACAGGCGGTCCATCTCGCCCGCCCGCAGCATGCCAGCCATGCTTTGCGCGGTGCCGCCGTTGAGGCCGCCTTGCATCTCGTAGGCGGCGTGCACGTCGACGACGGGCGCGTCGGTCTTCTCGGCCAAGGCTTGCGCCGCAACAAAGGTGACGACGTCACCCGGCACCGAGTCGAACCCGGCAAAGGGCACCAGACGCGTGCCGTCTTCAACGGCGTGAACGTGGTGGCGGTCGATGAGGTCTTTGACCCAAGGCGTCTCGCCCGTGATGTCGGCGTAGTGGGTCTTCGCCTCGACGCATGCGTTGAACAACTTGGTGCCGTATTGCGCGAAGGGCCCTGCCGTCGACAACACCACCTTGCTGCTGGCCGCAAGTTCGGCGAGCCCCTCGTCGTCAAACGCATCGCAGACGGCCACGTGCACGCGGTCGCTCAGCTCTGCTTTCAGGGCGTTGAGCTTCTTCAAGTTGCGTCCGGCGATGGCCAGCTGCCAGTCGGCGGGGGCGTGCTCGTCGAGGAGCGCGGCGAGTTGACGCCCGCAAAAGCCGGTGGCGCCGAAGAGGGTGAGCATGATGGGGCGCGACATGAGCGACGTCTCCTGCTACAGCTGTTGGGCTGCTGGCGAGGCTGTGCACAGATGTGCGAAGTCTCTGACCGGATGGCAAGTTGGAGCGAAGCGGGCCAATGTGCAACCCCTTTTCGACGGGGAGGCACCTCCCGCGGATGGGGATGCAAATGCTGCCGACGTCGACGACCACCACGCCTTGGATGTGCATGTTTTGCGTCTTGATGACCGGCGCCTTGGGGCTCGGCTGCGAAGACGACCCCGTCGGCCTCGACGATGTGAACGTCTCGTTGCAGGTCTCGCCTTGGTCGCTCGACTTCGGCGAACAAGCCCTGCTGCAGAGCGCCCAAGCGTCGCTCGTCGTCGTCAACGATGGCGATGTGGAGATCGACGTCGACCGCCTGTCCATCGAAGGCGACGTCGAGAGCTTCTTGGTGAACCGCGGCTCATTGAGCCTCGCCCCCAGCGAACAAGAGACCTTGGTGGTGACGTTCACGCCCAACGAAGAAGGCGCAACGTCGGCAACGTTGCACCTGCACCACGACGGCATTCTCGACGACCGCACCTCCATCTCGCTGCAAGGCGAAGGCGTCGTGCTCTGCGCGCAAGAAACGACGGTGTACCCCGATGCCGACCGCGACGGGTACGGCGACGTCGACGGCGTGCCCTCCCTCGCCTGCACCGTCGAGGCAGGGTTTTCTGAGGCCAACACCGATTGTGACGACGACGCCGACGCCGTGAACCCAGCCGCCCGCGAAGTCTGCGACAACGGCATCGACGACGATTGCGACGACGACGTCGACGGCGACGACAGCGATTGCGAGACGGGCGAGCCCGAGCCGCTGCCCACCGACCTCGACCTCACCATCTCGCCACCGCAGCTGACGTTTGGCGCGCGCACCATCGGCGTCGGACACGACGCGCCCCTCACCGTCATCAACCCCAACGCGGGCGAAGCGCAGATCACCGACATCCTCGTCACCGGTGCCGACGCTGCCCTCTTTGCCGTGTCGCCGACGTCGTTGGCGTTGCCCGGCAGCGGCAACGCAGTGCTCAACGTGACCTTCACCCCGATGACGACGCAAGCCGCCACCGCCGAGCTGCTGCTGTTGCACGCCGGCGTCGGCAGCGGGTCGACGACGGTGTCGATGTCGGGCAGCGGCATCGACGACTGCATGCAAGAGCGTGTCACCGCCTACGTCGACGGCGACGGCGACGGCCACGGCGACGCCGACGACGTGGGGCAACTCATGTGCGGCATCCCCGAAGGCTACAGCGCCGTGAACGACGACTGCGACGACGACGACGAACTCAGCGCGCCCGACCTCGCCGAAGACTGTGACGACGACGCCAACAACGATTGCGACGAACATGTCGCCGACATTGACGATCCCGACTGCGCCGCTCCCGGCACCAGCAACTTGACGGTGTCGCCGTCGACATTGAACTTCGGCATGCGCGCCCAGAACCAAACGCACGACGGCGTGCTCACGGTGTTGAACCCCAACGCCCTCCCCGTCGACGTCACCGCCGTGCAAATCACCGGCACCGACGCCGCTCGCTTCGCCGTCGCCCCCATGAGTCTGTCGCTCACTGCCACCGGCAACGCCCAGCTGACGGTGTCGTTCACACCCATCGCCGAGGGCGCCGTCAGCGCCGAGCTGTTGTTGCTGCACGCCGGGGTCGGCACCGGCGCCACCACCGTGCCCTTGTTGGGCAGCGGCGAGAGCACCTGCCCACAAGGGCTCAGCACGGTGTACGTCGACAGTGACGGCGACGGCCGCGGCGACATCAACGCCATGGGCGTCTCCTCGTGTGGTGTGCCCATGGGGTTCTCGACGACAAACGACGACTGCGACGACAACGACGTGAACAGCGCGCCGCACCTCGCCGAAGACTGTGACGACGCCGCCAACAACGATTGCGACGCCTACGTGGCCGACGTCGACGATCCCGACTGCGCCCCCCGCAGCTGCACCCAACAAGACGACTGCGGCCTCAACCAAGAAGGGCTCACCTGCCCACGGCTGACGTTCTCCAACGACGTCTGTCGCCAAGTGTGCCGTGGCGACGACGAATGCGGCGACGGGCTCGCCTGCCGCGCCCTCCCGGGCAGCGCCTCGCTCGGCTTTTGCGACGACGGCGGCGGCGTCGCGCTCGGCGGTGCCTGCACCGTCGCCACCGACTGCGCCCAAGGCATGTGCGACGAAGGCTTCTGCCGCGCGCTGTGCCAAAGCCAAGACGACTGCACCGGTGGCGACATCTGCGGACGCAGCACCTACAACACCCTCGAATTCGGCGGCAACGACCGCGACTACTTCACCACGGTGTGCCGCCCCTTGAACGGCGAGCTCGACGAGGGCGGCGTGTGTTCCCACCCCACCGACATTGGCCTGTTCTTCCCCGAAAACTGCGCCAGCCACCACTGCGACGCCTACCCTTGGGCGTGGGGCTACACGGCCAACGCCGGCTGCGCGCCGTTGTGCGCCGGCAGCTGGGACTGCAACGCCAACCAAGTCTGCGGCATCGTCTTCAATGGCCTCGGCATCGCCGAACCCTTCGACCACACCCAAGAAGGCGCTGGCAACTACATCGACGGCATGGTTGGCTGCTACATGCCGGTCGACCTCCTCGGCAACTGGAGAAGCCCCGGCGTGCGCGGCATGGGCAACACCTGCACCTCCCGCGAAGAGTGCCGCTCTTTCTTGTGCGGTCAGGCCGGCGCCGTCGCCAACCGCTGCACCGACTTCTGCGACAGCGACAGCGATTGCGATGGCCCCAACACCCCCGGTTGGCGCTGCCGCTACATGCAGCTCAACCACACCAGCTACTACCTGCAAGGCGTGGGGATGGCCGACGAGGGCAGGTTCAGCATCGTCGGCGCCTGCTCGCCCTAGTGGCACCTGAGCCCAAATGAAAAGGCCCCTGTCGTGGGGCCTTTCGTCGTTCTTGTCGTCGCCGGTTACGCATCCAACACGTCGCGGACCATCGTCAGCAATTTGTTCGGGTCGTAGGGCTTTTGCAGCAGCACCAGCCCTTCTTTGTCGAGAAAGTCAGACGGCAAAGCATCGGCCGAATAGCCCGACGTGAACATGAATCGCACGCCGTTCACCGTCGGGCGGATGCGGTCGTAGGCTTCTTTGCCGCCCATGCGGGGCATGACCGCGTCGAGGATGACCAGCGCCACGCCGTCGGCGTCGTCCGACGACATGAGGGCCACGGCCTCTTCGCCATTTTCGGCTTGCAGCACGTCGTAGCCCGCGCCTTTCAGCATGCGGACGACAATCTTGCGCACCATGGGCTCGTCTTCGACGACGAGAATGCGCTCATTTCCACCGGGCATGGCTGCGGGCACCACGGACCTCCTGCAAGGTTCACGGGGAGCATAAACATCCTTCCGGCAATTCCGAAAAAAACGACCCAGAATGCGTCACTGGCAGCGCCCAACTGTCATGTTGCAAGACAGTTTTCGCGACTTTCAAAGTTCAGCCTTTGCGCAAGCACCTAGAAAAGCACGAATTCCACGACAGAGTCCGGTGCCGCATTTGGGTCAAGGGATCCAACACAAAAGGCCCCGCCGATCTGTCTCGGCAGAGCCTTTGGTCAAGTGTCGAACGCGCTCAGCGTTGTTTGCGCGCCGTCACCGCCAACAGCAATGTGTTTTTGCCGTGACGGGGGCCGCCCACCAAGATGGTCCCGCGATTGGGCACCGCCACCAAGGTGTCGAACTTCAACTCGTCGATGGTCAGCTGAAAGCGCAACTTGCCCGTGCGCTGTTGTCCGTGGGCGGTGACCTTCAGAAAACGACGCTTGCCTTTGCCACCGGGAATCTCAAACGACACGCGGTCGCCCTGTTTGACTTGCACATGGTGTTTGTCGACGACGGTGTACGACTTGAACGGCAGGTTGCGCAGGTCTTGCTTCAGCGACTTCAGTGCCGGGTCGATTTTGTTGCCCGTCCTCGACGCTTCGATGACCTGAATGACCACTTGGAATTTGTCGGCCTTGGCCGCCAACGCGGTGTTGGCCCACAGCGCGGTGCACAAGCCGATGACAAACAACGGCACCATCGAGCGCGGCAATGCACGACGGGCGAGGTCGGTGACGAAGAGGGATGAGGCGAGCACGAGCGACTCCCGAGGCTATGAGGCAGCTGCTGCCCAATTCAGTGCCCGGTCAAACGCTCGAGCACAACACACAAAGACAATGAAGGAGGGGTGGCGCGGGCGCTACTCCGCGGCGCCGTCGTCGAGCTCACCCACCCAAATCACCGTGATGTTGGAGGCTTCTGTCGAAAACACCATCGCCGTGGGGGAGCCTGCTTCAAGGGCTTCAACCTCCACGGCGGAATTGTCGTTCAGCAAATCGATGTCGCCAGAGAGCACGGCCAGCTCGGGGCCCAAATCAACGTCGTCACTGGGATTTTGCGTGGCCACATCGACGGTCTTGTTCACCACGGTGTCGACGACCGTCCCGTTGTCGTTGTTGGGATGCAGCGTCGCAGGGGCCTCACCTGGGCCTTTGACCACCACAAAGAGCAACGCCGCAGCCGCAGCAAAAGCAACGGGTGCGGACGCGGTGTGGCGGTGGAAGAATTCGGCGATGCGGGTGAAGAGTCCGGGTTGGGCGTCGACGACGGCTGGCGTCGTCGTTTGGGCTTGTTCGGCTTGCGCTTGCTCGGCGGCGATGGCTTGGAGTGCGGCTTCTCCGGCACGTTTGGCATCTGGGTGGTCGGCGAGGGCGGCCAGAGAAACGCCGATGACTTCATTCACATCCGACGGCAGCATGCCTTCATCGAGGAGGTCGCCAATCACGTCGTCGCCGAGCTCGGCATAGAGGCTGGCGTAGGCTTCAGCGTCGGCGGCAGACGCTTCGTCGTCGGCCATGAGATAGGCGAGCTGTTGCGCTTGTTGCTCAAGCTCGACGGTGGCGACGGCTCTTTGCCCAGCCAGAGCGGCGGCCGGATGCTGACAAATGGCATTCAAGCCGACGCCGATGCCTTCGAGCGCCATGGGCGAGAGCACCAAGTCGGCGACGTCGCCTTTGGCTGCGGCCAAGAGGTTGTCGAGTTCGTCGGTTTCGGCGGTGGTCAGCAGGTCGTCGCCGGCAGCTTGCAGCAAGACGGCCAAGCGCTCGTCTTCAGACGTGGCGGTGGCGACGGCGTCGACCACAGAGGGGGCAGCGTCGACGGCGGCATTGAGCGCGTGGTGCACGGCTTCTTGCGCCAGAAGGAATTCTTCGACCGCCTCAGCTTGCACAAAAAGCTGCGTGGCAAAGGTGTCGGCGTCTTGTGCGGAGAGTTCGTCGTCGGCGGCGGCAGAAGCGAGACGGCAAGCAGCGTCTTCGGTGTCGTCAAGAGCTTCTGGGGTGGTGGCGGCGAGGACGGCGTTGGTGAGGGTTTCAGCTTCGAACGCAGAGAGGGCGGCGTCTTGGCTGTGGAGAGAGGCGGCGAAAGCTTCGAACTCTTCAAGGAGCGATTCGTCGTGTTCGAAGGCGGTGTAGAGGATCTCGGTGCTGTCGGCGTCGAGTTCGCCATCGAGCAGGGCGCTCATCCACACCCGGAGGGTTTCGCGATCGGGCGTGCCTTCTGGCAGCTGAACCTTGCCCTGGATCTCCAAATCGTCGTTCATGACCGACCTCGGATGCAGGCAAAAGTGGCTTTACAGCTCAACATGGCGCTCGCTCGCTCTCTCCCCCACCGGTGTGGCACTTGCCATACGTCAGGGGGCCGTTTGATGCGACGGGTCAGACCGCCGAGATCTTCATCGGATCTCGACTTTTTTCATGCTGCTTTTGAATCTTCGCTGAAGAGTCTTGTTGTGAAACGCATGAGGTCTGGCCTGGCATCGGTGCTCCTTCATGTAGGGAGCTGAATCAGAAGACAAAAAAGAGGGCACCCCACCAGGTGGGATGCCCTAAGAGACTCAGTCGGCTTCGCTGAGGGCCTGGCCTTCTTCAAGGCCCAAGAACGGACGCAGTTCTTTCTGCATGTTCTTGCGCGCATGAAAGAGGCGGCTCATCACCGTCCCCTTGGGCACACCCAAGGATTCAGCGATTTCTTCGTAGCTCATGCCCTCGACTTCACGGAGCAAGAGCACCGCACGATGCTCGTCCGTCAAGGTGGCGAGGGCTTTGCCGATCTGCGCGCCCAACTCAGAATCCGCCATGTTCTTCAGCGGGTTGGTGCCCGAGATTTTGGGCGTGATCTCTGCGTCGGCGTAGAGCGTGTCGTCAGACAGCTCGTGCGAACGGGCCTCGTCGAGGTCGACGCTCTTGCGACGCGCTTGGGAGCGCTTCTTGTCGATGCAGAGGTTCACGCAGATGCGGTACAGCCACGTGGAAAAGGCAGCGTTGCCTTCGAAGTCGGCCAGCTTGCGGTGCGCCTTGATGAGGGCGTCTTGCACGACGTCCATGGCTTCGTCGCGGTCGCGGAGCATGCCAAAGGCGACTGCGAAGAGGCGTCCTTGGTTTTGCTCGACGAGGGTGCGGAAAGCTTGGGCGTCGCCTGCCTTGGCGGCAGCGACGAGCTTGGCGTCTTCTTCGCGGTCTTTTTGTCGCTTTTCTTGCTTCTTGCGGTTCTGCTCTCGCGCCCGCTCGACCGCTTGCATGGCGCGCTCACGAGCCGATTGGCCCTGTTGCGCTTGCAGCTGTTCGTTTTGTTTTGCAGCGGTGTTCATGATGTTCCTCGCTTTGCCCGCCGTTCGTCCTGAAAAAGAGATTCGACCGATGGTCGCAGGGTTGGACGCAGCACGTGCTTTGAGATGAGGAGGGGACCTTCAAGATGAAGGCCAAGATGGCATGGTCGGGTGCGAAACGCACTCGGCCTTGCAGAAATATTTGAAATGTATGGGAAAGCAGCCGCCTGATGGAGTTTGCTTTGCAGTTTGCCTTTCAGGAATCGCTCAGGATTGAGAGACACCCGTCGCTCGTCAGACGCGGCCGCCGTTTGGCTTCTTCAAAGCAGGACCGATTTTTTTGTGAATTTCTGCAGATTAGCCTGAATCACCACTCATTTCAGATACTTACAAATGCTTACACGAGAGTTCACGCGGCCGTCGGCTGGGCCGATACATTGATCTCGTGGTTGAGCCATCCGTCTCTGAAGCTGTTGACCTGCAACGGGTGCTGCTGGTCGAAGACGACGCCCGCATCGCGGAGCTCGTGCAGGACGTGCTGCGCGACCACGGATTTGCCCTCACCCACCTCCCAGACGGCCGGCAGATGCTCGACACGCTGCACAGCGACACCTTCGCCGCCGTGGTGCTCGACATTGGCCTGCCAGGTGAAGACGGGATGAGCCTATTGCGCAAGCTGCGTCCAGCGTTTGCGGGGCCCATCTTGATGCTCACCGCGCGCGACAGTGAGGTCGACGAGGTGCTGTGCTTGGAGTTGGGCGCCGACGACTTTCTCGCCAAGCCTGTGCGCACGCGGTCGCTGGTGGCGCGGCTGCAAAAGCTGTTGGCCAGTCGACACGACGGCCCGGCCCTCGACGTTGACGTGGGCTCGCGCGTCGTGAAGGTGCACGGCGAAGAAGTGCAGCTGACGACGGCGGAGTGGGATGTGCTGCGGGTGCTCCTCGACCACCAAGGGCAGCCGGTGTCGCGGGATGCGTTGTCGCTGGCCGTGCGCGGCGTGCCGTATGACGGCCTCGACCGCTCGCTCGACCTGCGGGTGAGTCAGCTGCGGCGCAAGCTGGGCGACGACGCCAAACAGCCGAAGTGGATCAAGAGCATCCGCGGCGAGGGCTATCTGCTGGTGGACAAGACGTGACCGGCCGCCTGCTGTTTGCCTACCTCGGCAGCTTGGCGGTGATCACCCTCAGTGCCATCGGCGCCCTGTACCTGGTGATGTGGGACTACACCGTCGACGACATGCAGGTCAGCGAGACCAGCTTGCGCGGCATGGCCAAGACCACACAGCAGACGCTTGCCGGCGCCGAAGGCGACGTCGTCGATGACAAACTCCAACAACTGTCGGCGCACTTTGAGTTCGACGTGCGGTTGGCGACGACGGCGGAGTTGGCGACGGCGTGGCCCGCGACGTCGACAGAGCGTTTGCAGAAGGGGCAATTCGTCGTCTTTGCCGACGACCTCGATCACGGCGTTCTCGTCGTCGCCACCGACGCCGGCGTGGTGGCGGTGGGGCCGTTTCCGCCTTATGCCGACCCGTCGACGTCGACGTATTCGTGGTTGTTTGCGCTGTTGGCGGTGGCCACCGCGTTGACCATGGGGCTCATTCTGCTGCCCGTGACCCGTCGGCTGCGCCACATCGAAGCCGTGGCCGCCGGCATCGCCGACGGCGACCTCTCTCGACGGGTCGAACCGCCGTTTGACGACGTGCGTTTGGCCCAGGCCTTCAACGTCATGGCCGAGCGCACCGAAGGCACCATCGCACAACAGCAGGAGTTGCTGCAGGCGGTGTCGCATGAGTTGCGCACGCCGCTGCAGCGGTTGCGGCTGGGTTTGGAGCGCATGGGCGTCGATGACGACGACGCCGTCGGCCGCGACCTCGAAGAGCTGGAGTCGCTCGTCGATGAGCTGTTTGAGTACGTGAAGGCCAAGGATGGCCGGCCGCTGCAGCGATCGTCTGTAGACGTCGTCGAGGTGGTGAGTGACGTCGTGGCCCGTTTGTCTGAACATGCCGACGTGGACGTGCGGTTGAATGGCCCCGACTGTGTCGTCGACGTCGACCCGCGTGGGTTTGAGCGCGTGCTGGTGAACTTGGTGGGCAACGCCGTTCGTTTTGCAGCTTCGACGGTGGCGGTGACGTGGACGGTGGCCGAGGGGCACTTGGTGCTCGACGTCGATGACGATGGCCCGGGAATTGCGCCGGAGCAGCGGTCGGAGGTGCTGCGTCCGTTTGTGCAGCTGGAGACGACAGACCGGGGTGCTGGCTTGGGGTTGGCATTGGCGGAGCGCATTGTCGTCGCCCACGACGGGTGCATCGACGTGCTCGACGCGGAGTTGGGCGGGGCGCGGCTGCGGACGACGTGGGTGGGGCCGCCGCCGGAGTAGGCGGCACTCTCTACAAACCCTTACAAAAGCCCTACACGACGACGACGGAAGCCTCCACCGCCACCTCCTACGCTGTGTGCAGAAGGAGGTCGTATGCCCTTGCATCTCAGGTGGTGCTTCGTCGTCGTGTTGTTGACGTCGACGTCTGCTGCCGCCAAGCCCACCGCGCCCGACATCGCGTGCTCTCATCTGTCAGACAGCCCACTGTGTCGCGGCCAAACCCTCAGCTGTCGCACCTGCCATGCCGGCCCGCCGACGTTCAATGCGTTTGGCCTCGACGTCGCCATCGCCCTTGCGGACGTCGACGGCGGCTTCGCCGATGCCCTGCCCCTCGCCCTCGACGCCGTCGGTGGCGACGACAGCGACGGAGACGGCATCTCCAACACTGAAGAACTTGCGTTGGGCACCATGCCGGGCGACGCCTTCAGCTTTGCCCCCAACGGGGGCGTCGAAGTCGACTTCGTCGACGAGAACGGCAATCCGTTCTTCACGTTGAACACGTGGGATGCCGCCGTCGCGTTTCGCCGGGTGACCGTGACGTACTGCGGGCGCTCGCCGTCGTACGACGAGATGCGCGCGCTAAGTGCCCTCGACGACGGCGCCGCCCGACAGGCGGTGCATGACCACCTCGACGAATGTCTCGCCAGCGACTTCTGGTTGCAGCAGGGCCTGCCTCGCCTGGCCGACCCCCGTGTCAAACCAGAGGCTGCCATCGGCAAAGACTCCGAAAATCCACTCGGCGACTACGAGTGGGACTACCGGCTGTTTGTGCACGTGCTGTCTGATGGACGCGACGCGCGCGACTTGCTCCTCGCCGACTACCACGTCGACGAGAACGGCGACGTCGTCGACGGCATCGTGCCGCGGCCCGAACCTGTCTATGAACCCGCGACGGGCAAGCTGTGGAGCGGCGGCGGCCAGCCTGTGCCTCCTGAACACCGCGCCGGCATGCTGACGACGCAGTGGTTTCTCGGCAACAACACCATGTTCAGCGAATTGCCGCGCACGACGGCGGCGCAGGCCTACCGCGCCTACCTCGGCGAAGACATCGCCCTTGGCGAAGGCATTCACCCCGTTGTGGGCGAGCCCCGCGACGTCGACCACAAAGGCGTCGATGCCCCTGCTTGCGCGGCCTGCCACTCCACACTCGACCCGCTGTCGTACGCGTTCTCGGCGTACAACGGCTTCGACGTGCTCACCGAAGAACGCTTTGAGGAGACGTTCTACGAAGACCTCATCGGCGCCTACGATCCGTCGCGCACGACGTACCAGGGCGATGGTGTCTTCGACGGCGTAGCGGTGCCCACCCTGCGCGACTGGGCCCAACAAGCCGTCGCCTCAGACGCCTTCGCCCGCAACCTGGGCGAGATGTTCTTCACCCACATCTTCGACGACGACGTCGCCCCATCAGAATTCGCCGACTTCGACGCTGCTGTTCGACGGCTGCGCGACAGCGACTTCAGCGCCAACGCCTTGGTGCACGACCTCGTCGACACCCCTGCTTTCGGGAGGCCCTGATGCCCACCTTGAAAACCGCCCTTGTTGGCATCTGCCTTGGTTTGTTGACGTCGACGTTGGGCTGCCCGTCGTCGACGACAACAGCCCCAAACCTGCCGCCGCCGGTGGTGCTCGACGACCCCGATGACGTCGACACCTCGGCCAACGCGCGCGTGCTGTGGAAACGGCACATTGCCCTTGCCAGTGACTTGTCGACGGCGTTGGCGCTGCCGCGCGGTCAACTGTGCCAAGAGTTCGTCGACTACGACTGCGTCGACGAGGTGTTCTTGTCGTCGCTGGGCGGCAACGACCCGTACTACAGCGCACGCTATGACCGTGAGCCGCGTCCAACGGTGGTGACGCCGATGGCGTTGGAGCGTGTGGCGTGGTCGGCCTGTCTGACGAAGATCGACCAAGAACGGGCCAGAGAAGGCGACGCCGTTTTTGGGCCGTTCGCCCTCGACGACGTGGTGCTCGACGATGACGACGTGGCCGCCCTGCAAGACCTGTTGCGGCGGCTCACGCGACGGTTCTTCGCGCGGGATGCGCTGCCCTCTGAAGTGCGCATCGTGGCCGACCTCGTCGACGGAGAGACCACCGACGCCGAGGCTGCTGCCTCTGTGTGTTTCGCTCTCGCCACGTCTGCTGAATTTCTCTTTTACTGATGGAGTCGACCATGACCGTTTCTCGACGACACCTGCTCCAAGGCGCACTCGCCGCTGCCGCCGCTTCTCCCTTCACCACGTGGTCGCGCTCTGCGCGCGCCCAAGCCGCCGACGCCAAGCTGCTGTTCATCGTGTCGGCCAACGGCGGCGCCTCCATCACCGACGCCTTCTTGCCGCTCACCACCGACGAAGCGGCCGACGGCGTTCGCGCCTACGCGCCTGACGACGTCGTCGACGTCGGAGGGTTCCGCGTGGTGCGCCCGCTCGACAATCAGCTGCAGGGCAGTCTGCCCATTGGCACGGGCTACTCCCTTGTCGATTTCGTCAACGCCCACGGCGACGACCTCGTCGTCATGACGCAAGAGAACACCAGCGTGAACCACGACGTCGCCGCGCACCGTTCTCTGACGGGGTCCAACGTGTTCAACGGCCGCACCTTGGGCGAAGCCGTGGCCTCGGTGCATGGCCGTGACTTGGTGTTGCCCAACGTCGTCTCCGCCTATGGCGGCTACGCCCGCCCGGGCACCGACCCGTCGCTGGCGGCGACGTCGCGAGGCGAACCCGTCGCCAACCCGCTGTTGTTTGCGCTGGGCACCCACGGCAGCCAAGGCGTTCGTGGTGCCACCGTCGACGCGCGCGTCGTCGAACGTGCTCGTCGTCTGCGTCGACGGCTCGAAGAACGCAGCCCGTTTGTGCGCACCTTCAAACAGCGTGGTCGGCTGCGCGACTACCTGTCGCGCCGTGACGACGTCGCCGCCCGCCTCGAAGCCGACAACCTCATCCAAAAGCTGATGATGGTGCCCGACCCCGACCACGAACTGCCGTACATTGGCTTGCAGGCCACCGAAGAAAGCGTGCTCCTCGACGAGGTCTTCCCCGAACGACTCGACGACCCCATGCACGCGCAGGCGTCGTTGGCGTTTTTGTTGGCGCGCTACGGCGTCAGCTGCGCCGTCACCTTGTCGACGGCCAACGCCTTCTTCGGCGACACCGGCCTCAAAGAGCCGCCCCTCGCGTTTGACTACAGCCACACCGAACACGTCGCCGCGCAAAACAGCATGTGGGGCCGCACCATGGAGACCGTCGACAAGCTCATCCAACTGTTGAAGCGCACCCCCCACCTCGGCAACCCCGACCTCGGCAGCATGTGGAGCCGCTCTCTCATTTACGTCGCCACCGAGTTCGGACGCGACCGCGACGCCAACGCCGGCGGCAGCAGCCACCACCTCAACAACGGCTCCGTTCTCCTGTCGCCCATGTTGCAAGGCGGGCGCGTGTACGGCGGTGTCGACGTCGAGACGGGCCTCACCTACGGCTTTGACCGCGACACGGGCGAGGCGCGTCCAGGCACGGTCATGCCCGAAGGCGACGTCTACAGCGTCATTGCCGACGCATTCGACGTCGACTTCGACGCCCGGTCGTCGTTGCCGTGCTTGCACCGCTAATGCGCATCGACGGCTTTGACGTCGCCCGCGCCCTCGCCGTCTTCGGCATGGTCGCCGTCAACTTCAAGCTCCTTCTGGGCGTCGATGACAATGGTGGCGTCGTCGCCCAGGTGCTGGAGCACCTCCAAGGCAAAGCCGCCGCCCTCTTTGTCGTCTTGGCCGGCGTCGGAATCTCACTTCTCGTTCGCCGCGCCGTCGACGTGGGAGGCGTGCGTCGTCGTCTGCTTAAGCGGGCCTTTGCGCTCTTCATCGCCGGCGGCGCGTATTCGCTGGTGTACCCGCCCGACATTCTGCACTTCTACGGCGTGTACCTCGCTGCTGCGACGCTGGTGCTTTCAGCGTCGAGAACGACGCTGTTGTCCAGTGTTGTCGTCGTCACCTTCTCGTTCGTCGGGCTCGCCGTCGTCTTCGACTACGAACGCGGATGGGACTGGCAAAGCCTGTCGTACAACGGCATGTGGACGTGGCCCGGCGTCGCACGCCACCTGCTGTTCAACGGCTTTCACCCAGCACTGCCGTGGTTGGCGTTCGTCTTTGTTGGCCTGCTGCTCGGCCGCATCGACTGGCGACGACGACGACAGCGACGTGCGATCGGTGGCGTCGCCCTCGCCGTTGCGCTGGCGACGGCCACGTTTGCCCGACACTTGGCGTCAAGTGCGCCGCCCGATGGCGTCCCCGTCGACGACTGGTTGGCCCTGGTGTCGACGTCACCCATGCCCCCGATGCCGCTGTTCGTCTTGCTCGCGTCGAGCTCCGCCATCGTCGTCATTGTCATCAGCGTCGAGCTGGCTGAACGCTGCGGCGACAACGTCGTCACGCACTCGCTCGTCGTCACCGGACAGCTCTCGCTCACGTGGTACGTCCTGCACGTCGTCCTCGGTGCGCCGGTGCTGCTGCTGTTGCCCCAGAACAACGCCGTCGTCAGCGTGGTGGCGACGGCGGCGTTTTGCATCTTGGCGACATTGGCGTCGGTGGCGTGGCGTCGACGGTGGCAACGCGGCCCGCTGGAAACGGCGTTGCGCAAACTCGCCGACGCTTTGCCTGGCTGACAGTCAGGCGTCGCCAAAGAACGCTTTGGCGTCGTGGTAGGTGGCGCCGAGCCCTTCTGCGAAGCGGCGGTCGCTGTCCATGTCGCCCACCATGTGCAGTTGTTTCATGTCGAGTTTGAACTCGTGCACCAGCTGCATGGCCATGCCCGGCATGGGCTTTCGGCAGAAGCAGCTGACGGGGAACGCCTTGTGCGGGCAGAACTGCACCGCCGCCACCGGCAGGTCGAGCAGCTCGACGGTGCGCTCGAAACAAGCCTTGGCGTCGTCGACGGTGAGCTTTTTGCCGTGGATGCCGCCTTGGTTCGACACGAAGAACAGCTGGTAGCCGTCGTCGAGCCATCTCTGCAGCACCTCTTTGCGGTTGGGCAGCAGCTCGATGTCGTCGGGCGACGTCGGAAACAGCTCGCCACTCTTGGTCACCCGCAGCGTGCCGTCGACGTCGAGGAGCAGGCCCTTTCCGTCGTGGTCGGGCAGGGGTTGGCGTTCGAAGTCGACGGTCTCGACGACGGAGAAGCCCTCAGCTTCAGACGGTGCCTCAAACGTGGCGGCGTAGACGGCCATGGCCGCCGGCGGCGGCAAGTTGGGGTCGTCTTTTTGCAGCTCTTTGATTTCGTCGGGGCCCGGCAAGTGGCCGTAGCGGGTGATGACGCGGTGGGCGACGTTCACCTGCGCCTCGCCAATGGGGGTGGCGAGGTGAATGCAGCGCACCGGCACGTTGTGCTTGTGGGCAATGCGGATGAGGCCGTACCGCGACACCGCCGTGGCGTAGGTGTTGTCGAGCACCACCCGCTGCTTCCCCTCGTCGAGAAGCGCGTCGAGCATGGGCTCCAGGTCAGACAGCTTGCCGCCGATGAGGTCGCGGTTGAGACGCTCGTAGCCGGCGTCGACGTAGGGGTCGACGCGCGACGACTTGCCCGCCCCTTGGATGCCCATGACGATGACGACTTCAGCGTCGTCGCCGGGGCCTGCATCCGCCGCCAGCGTCGGCAACCCCGCCGGCACCTGGGGGGGACGAATGTCGTCGAGCGCCTGCTCCGTCGGGGTGAAGGAGATCTTCTCGCGCAAGGCACGGTCGTCGTCGTCGAGCCCCAACTCCAACGCCGACAGCGTGGCGTCGACGCTCTCGATCTTGGTGGCGCCGAACACCGGCAACACAGGTTTGTCGAGGTCGAGCAACGTCGCCAACGCACAGGTGTGGGGGGTGACGTCGTACTTCTTGGCCAACGGCTTCATGGCGCGGTTCTTCAGCAGCTTTTCGACCTTGGCGTGGCCGCCCAACGGCCGGTGCGCCATGAACGGAATGCCGAGGTCGTCGGCGAGGTGCACCAACCCACTCGTCGCTGCTTTGCGGCTCATGACGCTGAGCTCCACCTGCAGCGCCTCGACGTCGAAGTGCCGCTGTGCCTGCCGCACCTCGGCGATGCCGACGTTGCACAGCCCGAGGTGTTTGACCTTGCCCTCGTCTTGCAGTTTGGCGAGCTCAGCGAGCGACTCTTCAAACGGACATTGGTAGTCGTTGACGTGCAGCATGAGCATGAACAGCTGCTCGGTGTCGAAGGCCTTGAGCGAGCCCTCCACCTGTTTGCGAATGTGTTCTTTGCGCCCGGCCGGACGCCACTTGCCCTTGGGACGGGCCAGGCCCACCTTGGTGACGACGTGCACCTCGTCGCGCGCCCCGCTCCACGTCGCCACCGCCTTCTTCGCCAGGTGCTCGCCGTAGTGCATGTCTTTGTGGTCGAGGCCGTAGGAATCGGCGGTGTCGAGCACGCGAATGCCAGCGTCGAGAGCGTGGTGAATGACACCGATGGCGTCGTCTTCGTCGGGGCGTCCCTCCGTCGACAACCGCAGCAATCCGAGGGCGAGGGGAACATCGAGGTCACCAAGGACACCAAAGGGCATGGGCACTCCAAAGAATCTCGTCGACGTCGTCGACTTGGTGAGATGAGCAAGCGGGCTCAGCAAAGGGGCAGACCGACCGTACACGACGATGGCGTCCGGCAAAAAGACAACCGCGCACTCACACTCCGTGCCACTACGGCCTTGTAGTCTTGGAAAGCACCGGTTCTTTTTTTGAACAATTGGCTTGGTGACCAGGCACCACGTATGCCATTTTGGTTGTTTCTTGGAGCGGGTCCAATGTCGAAAATGTACCGATATTTCATTGTTTTATGGATGCTTTTCGCCGTCGCCGGCGGAACGGGGTGTGCCACAACGCGGCCGGTGCAGGCGGCGAATCACCGGACGGCGAAGCGCAAGAAGATCGCCCGTCGCATTGCCAATCCCGAACAAAAAGCGAACTCGTTCGGGCAGCCAGGTGACTGCGCTCGCTTTGCCAACAAGATGCACCGCAAAGAGAAAACGGCCGCCATCGAGCTGATGGCGTGGTGCATGGCGCGCGATGACTCCATCGACCTCACGACGGTCGAACAGGCGCCGTGGTCCCAACAAACCGTCGACGGCGGCAAGCTGCAAACGGCCTACTTGTCGGCATTGATGCGTGTGGCGCCGGATCGGGCCGAAAAGGTGTCGGTGGAAGGCGCCAAGCCTTGCGCGATGGTCGAAGACCTTTGGGAGGTGCTCGAAAGCAAAGCCGACCGCAAGCTCGTGGTGCTGCGAGGCGAACTGCAGTCGTTGAAACCGCAACAGATGGTGTCGATGGCCAGCTTGGTGTCGTACCGCACCCCCACCAAACTGAAGTGTCCACGACGAGCGGCCCGCAACGTCCCCGACGGATACCGTCGCACCGCCGGTGAACGTCGCAAGGGCTGCTACGTCATCCCTTGGAAACTCAAGTACGCCAAAACCACAAAGCACATCGACGTCACCTTCGACAAAAGCCTCAAACAGTACGGCAGCGGCGACAAGGGTCTCATCTGGGGCGAGCTCGTTGTCGATGCGGATAACGGCACCGACGTCGTCGCGGAGGCCTCCACCGACTTGTCCGACGACATCGACGAATCGCGAGACGACCGCCAAGACGTTGAGGGCGAGCGCATCACCGGCGTCAAGTTGGTCAACGCCCGGTTCTTGCCCCTGACGCGCTGACCCTCCCGCTCAAGACGAATGAGGCGGCCGTAGCCGTTCCTGTGCATGGTGTCGCACCCGGCTGAGGCTGTGCTATGCGCGTCCCTCTGAAAAGGAACACCCGTGAATGTTCTCCGTCTTGGCCTTGTCGTCGTCATTCTCTCGCTGCTGCCGGTGGGCACCTCGTGCGCCACGCAAGAGCCCGTGAAGGTGCAACGTCATCGCAAAGCCAAACGGCGCAAGGTGATGACGCCCCTCACCGACCTCGAAGGCCGGGCCAACGCCTTTGCGCAGCCGGGCGACTGCGTGCGCTTCGCCGGCAAAACCCACCGCAAAGACAAACTCGCTGGCGTGCAAATGATGAGCTGGTGCCTGCAGCGCGACGACTTCATCGACACCAAGGTCGTCGAACACCCGCCGTGGGCACGCGAAATCGGGCGCAAAGGCCGGCTCAAGATTCCCTACTTGGCGGCGCTGATGCGCGTCGCTCCCGACAGGGCCATGCGGCTCCGCGTCGACGGCGCCACGCCCTGCGCCATGGTCGAAGACCTCGAAAAGCTCCTCGACCGCAAACACAACGCCAAAGTCGTCATCCAAGCCAAGCTCACCTCGAAAGCCCCCAAACAGCTGGTGTCGATGCAGGGCATGATCACCTACAAAACCCCAGCAGAGCTGACCTGCAAGGGCACCAAACGCGCCGTCCCCGACAACTACGTGATGAAAGAAAGCGAGTTTCGCTACTGCAGTTTTCGGCCGGCTGAACGCAAGTACGCCAAGGTGAACAAAGACGTGCTGGTCGAGTTCAAAGACGACCTCGCCGACTTCAAATCTGGGCAAAAGGGGCTCATCTTGGGCACGCTCGTCGCCGACGACAGCGTCGGCCTCGACGCCACCGGCAAAACAACCGACAACCTCGACGACGACGACCTGCGCGCCTCCGCCCACGACCCCAACGATCAGCTGGTGTTCGGCTTGAAGCTGACGGCCGCGAAGTTCTTGTCACTCGGCGTGCGCTGACGGCGACGCTTCAGTGAACAGAGGTGTCGTCGGCACTCGACAAGCCCTTCGACTCCAAGACGTGGTCGACCCAACTGCGCAGCTGGTACATCTCGCCGGCGCCGAGACCTTGGCCGATGAAGGTGGCGCCATAGACGAGCCCCATGAGCACGACGCTGAGGGGCACCGCCACCAATGCCCACGGCGTGAGCTGGGCCGTCCACTGGCTGATGCCGTAGACGCCGCCGGCGAGGCCCACGACGCCGAGCACGCCGTACAAGGCCATGAACAACGTCCACACTTGAGGGGCGGGCGCAAAGCGACCGCGCAAACGCAAGCGGCCACCATCGTCCCTCAGGCGCACCCGCAGCCGCGGCGCAAAGAAGTGGGTGTCGTCGCTGACCACACGAAGATCGGCGCGGGTCGCTGTCACTTTGCCGTCGACGGCGTGGCCCCCGTCGACGAGCGCGTCGGAGAAGGCCTGCAACACTTGCTCGGCGGTGGCGTCGAGGCGCAGCACAAACGTCGGACGCATCCGCACCGGCCGCCGCCGCGAAGCAAAGTCGTCGGCGAAGATTGTCGGCAAGCTGGTGTGGGCGCCCCAGTGTTCGTCGGTGGTCGTCGGCAAACCGAGCGACTCCAACACATGGTCGACCCAGTTGCGCAGGCTGTACATCTGGCTGGCGCCGAGGCCCTGTCCGATGAACGCCGCGCCATACACAAAGGCGATGAGGCCCAAGCTGATGGGGATGGCGACCAGCGCCCACGGTGTCTGTTTCAACATCCATTGGCTGATGCCAAACACGCCGCCCGCGACGCCGCCGATGCCCAACACAAAGTAGATGGCGATGAACATCGTCCACACGTGGGGATGCGGCGCGAAGCGCCCGCTGAGGCGCACCTGCCCGCCTTCTTCACGCACCCGCACGCACAACACCGGTGAAAAGAAGTGTTTGTCGTCGTCGGGAACCCGCAAATCGGCGTTGGGCGGCGCCACCGTCCCCCGCACGGGATGGCGTCCTTCGGCAAGCGCATCGTCAAAGGCCTGCAACACCACCGCCGGGTCGGCGTCGAGGGGCAACTCAAAGGTCGGGCGCATCCGCGGCGTTTGCATGCAGCCATGCTAGGCGAGGTCGACGACGAAGAAACGCCGCACCGCGGTGTGTGAAACGCCGCAGGATGTCGGATTCGGCCTTGTCTCCCGCCCCCCGGCGCCTTCAATGAAGAGAGACGCCGGCTTGCCAGTCGGCCCGCGCCGCTGATGGTGTATATTGCAACCATGGTGCGTTTTGCCGTTGCACTTCTCCACCCACGGCAACCAGAACCCCAAAAAAACAAATCAAATCAAACACCTACCAACTCAGCTGAGTTGGTCCTGCTCCTGCAAATCCTCCACGCACAACCCTTGGAGGACCCCATGCAGATTCGCTGCGACTCTTGTTTGTTTGACGACGATGTCCACCCCCTGCGCCGCCCCGACAGCTGCCCCAGCTGTGGGGGCCGACTGCTCCGCCGCACCACCGAGCGCCATTCGCTGTTGGAGTGGACGTGGGCGGTGCTCAAGATGGCCGTCTCCCCCCGCGCCTTGCTCACCCAGTTCGTGCTGTTTGCCGTCGCGCTCATGCCGCTGGTGCTGAACCAAATCGCCGTCGGCTTGGTGTGGTTCATGTTGTTCACCGCCCTGGTGCGCCGGGTGCTCATCTCCACCCCCGACACCCTGGCCTTTCCGCGGCTGAGCGAAATCGATTCTGGCGACATCTGGGCGTACCTCGGCTGGTTCTTCGCCGCCGTGCTCACCGTCGGCCCTGCAGGTGCCCTCGCCTTCTTCTTCGCGTTGAACGCGTACTTCATCCCCGCTGCCATGGTGGGCTTGGTTGTGGTCGCCCTCGGGTTCTACTTGAACACAGCCTTCGTGCTCACCGTCGTGCACCAAAACGCCGGTGTCGTCCTGCAACCGCGTGTTGTGTTGCGAGCCTTGTGGCGCACCACCCTCCCCTTCGTCGGCTACACCTTCTGGACGTCGCTGGTGGTGCTCCCCCTGTCGTTGGCCTCGCAGATGCCGGTGTTGTTCGACGCCCCCGCCTGGTCGGTGCTCACCTTCGCCGCCGTCGCCACCCTCGTCTCGATGACTGTGCAATGGGGCATGTTCGCCGTGAGCATCAAACGTTTGGAGGTGCCCCTCGGCGCCCCCATGAATCCCGACGAATGGGCCCCGGCCGCTCCGGCTCGCATCATCGACGTCGACAAGCAGCGTGAAGAAGCCGTGGCCAACGCCGACGCCCACCGCCAGCAGGTCGCTCGCAACTTGACGGTGTCGCCTGCCGGTGCCCCCTCGGCGGCGCCTCTCGGCATCGCGTCAAACATGGCCACCCCGCCCGACGTCGACCCCTTTCGCCAGAACTTGCATGTGCGGGCGCCGATGGCGTCGAGCCACGTGCGCCCGGCTCCGGTCGTCGACCGCGACCCATGGGCCCGAAAGTCGAGCATGGGGTTCGACGATGTCTTCGGCGCCGATGACGCCGGCCCAAAGGCCGCTCCGGCTCCTGTCGACGTCGACGTGCGGCACAAGACCGCCGAGACCAGCAACCCATGGTGGAATGCCTACAGCCGCGAACCGGCTTCTGACGAGCAGAGCCCGTCGTGATCGACGCCCGCGGCGGGTTGGCACCGTCGGCGCACCGACCGCCGCAAAACAAAAGCCACCTGCGCTCGCGGGTGGCTTTGTCGTCGACGATGTCGGCTCAGCGCCCTTTGCGTGGGCCCTTGGGCTTCGACCCAGACTTCTTCTTGCTGGGCTTTTTGCTCGACTTGCTGCGGCCGTTGCCCTTGCTCGACGGACGCCCCCGCGATGCCTCGTCACGCTCGCGCTCTTTGTCGCGTTTGGCATCGCTGCTGGGGTACCGCCAGTTGCTGGGCTCCCACCCGTCGTCGTCGTTGCCGTTGCCGTTGCCGTTGCCGTTGGTGGGCCCCTTGCCTCGGCCGTCCCTGCTTTTGCGGGGGGCGTCGTCGCGGTGGCCGTCTCGGCGGCGCCTTGGATGAGGGATGGCGTCGTCGTCGGGTTTGCGACCGCGCTCGGTGCGGCCCCGCCCTCCCTGCAGTTTCAGCTTGGCCAACACGCGCTCGTAGTGGCTCTTGCGGGCGTTGTCGTCTTCGGCGTGGGCGTCAGGCCCACCGCGACCGCGGCGTTCGGGAAACTCCTGCGAGATGGGCGCTTGGTCTTCGTCGACGTTGGAGGCGTCGTCGCGTTGCCATGGGCGTCGTCGTTCGGGCTTGCCGGGGTTTTTGGGGCCCTTGGGTGGGGTCCAATCGTCGCGCTTGCCTCGGCCACGGCCGCGTCCTTTGCCGCGTCGTTTGTCGTCGTCAAACGGAGGGTCGTCGACGGGTGCGCGCTTGCTGCGGGTGCGCACGGGGACGGGCTCGCCCTCCTCGTCGACGTGGTGCAAATAGTGAAAGTCGATCTGCCGTTTGGCGGTGTCGGCGGCGGCGATGCGAATCTCGACTTGGTCGCCCAAGAAGAAGTTGGGCCCGCCTCGGCCCGCCGTCAACGCCATGCGAATCTCGTCGTAGCGCATGCGCGCCGGCATGTTCGAGATGTGGATGAGGCCTTCCACGCCGAGTTCGTCGAGACGCACGAAACAGCCAAACTCGGTGACGGCGCTGACGGTGCCGACGTGCTCCTCGCCCACCTTGTCTTTGACAAACCACACGCCGTAGAGCGCGTTGACCTTGCGCTCGACGTCGACCGCGCGCCGCTCTTGCGTCGACGCCCACACACACCGGGCCTCGAGGGCTTCGCTCTCGGCGTCGGCCTGCTCGACGCCGGTCTTGGTGCGCGGATGCAGCAGGTGTTGCCGCAGCAACCGGTGCACGAGGAGGTCGGGATAGCGCCGAATGGGCGACGTGAAGTGCAAGTAGTGGTCGGAGCCGAGGCCGAAGTGGCCGATGTTGTCGGCGCTGTATCTCGCCTGCATCATGGCCCGCAGCAACAAACTGTTGAGGGCGGTGCGGGTGCCGTCGGCGACGGCCTCGTTGTCGTCGAGCTGCTCCATGAGTCGGCGCAAGGCACGAGGGTCGTGCGCGGCGGCCCGCATCTGCGAGGGGTCGCTGATGCTGTAGCGCAGCAACTCGAAGAAGCGCTCCAGCTTCTCTTCGTTGGGGGGCTCGTGGATGCGGTACACGCAGGGCCATCCGCGTTGTTCGAAGCGTTTGGCGACGGCCTCGTTGGCGGCGATCATCAGCTCTTCGATGAGGCGGTGGCTTTCTTTGCGTTCGCGCAGCAGCACCTCAGAGGGCAGGCCCTCGTCGTCGAGCTTGAAGTACGGCTCGGGCATGTCGAAGTCTTGGGAGCCACGCTGAAAACGCTGCTTGCGCAACGCTTGTGCCGCCGCCCGCAACTCGTGCAGCGAATGACGCACCGCCAGCGGAATCTTCTTGCTCTCGCCGAGGGCGGCGCCCTCGTCGACGCCCTCGAAATACGTCTGCACCTCGTCGTAGGTGAGACGCGCTTTCGACTTCATCACGCCTTCGAAAAAGCGGGCGCGGGTGAGCTTGCCGCGTCGTGACAGGTGCATCTCGACGCACATGCAAAGCCGCACCACCTTGGGCTTCAACGAGCACAGGCCATTCGACAGCGACTCCGGCAACATGGGAATGCACTGCCCCGGCAGATACACCGACGTCGAACGTTGCTTGGCGTCTTCGTCGAGGGGGGAGTGCTCTTGCACGTAGTGGCTGACGTCGGCGATGGCGACGATGACCTTCCAGCCTTTGCCGGTGTCTTCGGCATAGACCGCGTCGTCGAAGTCTTTGGCGTCGGCCCCGTCGATGGTGCACAGCGCCGTGTCTCTCAGGTCTTCGCGGCCGGCGCTGTCTTTTGCCGTCGGCGCCTTGGGGAAGGCAGCGGCTTGTTCAGACGCTTCCATCGAGAAGGGACGCACGATGCCGCCCTCGGTGAGCAGGCGCTCGATCTCGACGTGGATGTCGCCTTCATGGCCGATGAACCGCACGATGCGGCCGAGCGCCGAGGTCACGTCGGTGGGGAAGCGCTCGATGACCACCTCGACGACGGCGCCGTCGGGAAGCTCGCGAAAAGGGTCGGTGGCGTCGGCGGGTTCGATGACCACCGTGGAGCGCAACACGTCTTCGTTGGGTTCGACGTAGCGGGCGCGCCCACTGCGGCGCAAGGTGCCGACGACGACGCTGCCGCCGCGCTGCACGATGCGCTCAACCCGGGCGAGGGGGCCTTTGTCGGTTTCTTCGATGCGGCAGCTGACGACGTCGCCTCGCATGAGGCCCACGCATTCGTCGGGCGGAAGAAACGCGTCTTTGATGTTGTCGTCTTCAGAGAGCAGCCAGCCGTATCCCTTGGGATGCAAGCGCACGGTGCCCTCGACGAGGGCGCCGGTTTTGGCAAGGCCGAAGCGGCGGCCGGGCAGCGCGATGAGCACCCCCTGCTGCACCATGCCGCGCAAGAAGGCGCGGAGGGAGCTGCGGTGTTCGGCGCCAAGGCCGAGGGCCTTGCCGATCTCTTTGACTTTCAGTGCGCGGTCGTCGTCGTCGAAGACCTGCAACACTTCTTCTTTGTCGATGATGAGTGTGTCCATATGGGGTCGGGAGGCTGCGCGTCGGGGGCGTTCTCGAAAGCGTTCTTCAGGGATGGGCCCTGGTGCCACAGGTGGGGCCCAGGGGGACGCGGGGTCAGCCGAGTCGGTCGTAGCAGTTTTCATAAGAGATATCGATGTAGGCCCCGCTCTCGTTCTGTTTGCGTGGCATGCGCGTCGTGGTTGCCGCCTGTGGGCGGGGCCAACGCTGAGAGCTGTTGGGGCCGTCGGCAGTGCGGGGTCGGCACCTGGCGACGGGTTGAAAAGGCGTAGGACAGGGGGGAGGAAAGGCGGTCTCCCCACCCGTCCTACGTCGGAGCCTGCTGCAACCATCCAGCTCGGCCCCTGCCCCACCGCAGAGGTGGGGGTCGCCCCATAGACGCTGGCAGGCTGGCGTTGATTCAATTGCGTCGAACGGGCTGGCCTGAGGCGAATTGGGCATTTGCCCCGGGGGACGTGTATGGTGGCGCCATGCAGATGGCGCGGCGGTCTTGGTGGATGGTGGCAGCGTTGGCGTTGGCCACGTCGTGGACGACGTCGTCAGACGTGCACGCCCGCCGCAAGAAGGCGAACAAGAAGCCGCCCAAGAGCCAGGCCGAATGTGACGCGCGATCTGGCAAGACCAAGAAAAACAAGCTGGTGTTTGTCGACGAGGGGCAAGCCCTGCTCGGCGGCCCTGGGCTCGGCTTTGAGACCGTGTTGCGCACCGACAAGGCCGCCTGCTTTTTGTCGTATGCCGAAAAGGGCGACTACGTGCTGGTCGCTTACGACAAGAAGAACGCGGCTTGGGTGTTGAAGCAGGCGCCGGCTGTTGCAGAGGACGTCGAGGTCGTGCCCCTGCCCGATGCGCACGCCAAGGTGGCCTACACGGTGCGCGAGACGTCTTTGCACACTGCGCCGTCGTCGACGAAGGTCGCCAAGATGCTCCCAGCAGGCGCCCCCCTCGACGTATTGGGCAAGTCGCCAGACGGCGATTGGTGGAAGGTGAGCGCCAATGCCACCGAAGGCTGGGTGCGTCGCTTTCACCTGTCGGTGCAGCCCTTTGAAAAAGGCGGCGAAACGCAGGTGGCCAAAGTCGCCGATTGGACCCAAGGCACCGGCAGCTTTCAAGACGCCAAGGCCCGCACCGAAGCCGGCGAGCGCAAGGTGGCTGGCGACGACAAAGCCCCCGACGACAAAGCCCCCGACGACAAAGCCCCCGACGACAAAGCCACCGATGACAAGGGCGACGACACCAAGGGCAGTGCCCCCGCCGCGACGGCCGACGCCGACCTTGTCGCCATTTCGTCGGTGAACCGACAGATGGAGCTGAGCGTTGGTGGTGGCTTTGCTTATTTGGCGCAGGACTATCGCAGCGACAGCCAGAACGACCTCTTTCACGCCTACTCCATGCAGTCGCCGGCGATGGCGTTGCGCGCCGGATTTGCCTACCGCAGCGGGTCGCCTTGGGTGTTCACCGGCGACGTGTTTCTCGGGGGCGGCGGCGTGGCCCTGCCCATCATCCCGGGGTACTCCGACGAAGAAGCCTTGGCGTTTTGGGTGCCCAACGGATTCGACCTTGGCGTCGGCGCTCGCGTGCACGACAACGACGCGGTCGACGTCGAAATCGGCGTGCGGTTTCGCACATTGTTGGTGCCGTGGCTTGGCATGCCGGAGGCGTTGCCAGGCGCGGTGGGCGACGTGGGGTTGGCCAACGCGTTTCCCACGACGTTGTCGTTCGGCGCGGCGCCCTACGTGCGCACGTTGTCGCGATTGGGGGGATTGGGCTTTGTTGTCCTCGACGGCTCGATCATGGCGGGCACCAGCTTGTTCTTCCCTGATGCGGGCCTGACGTTGCTGTCTGCCAAGGACGACTTGCCACCGCCCATCACCGCAGATGAAGACCCCGACGAGATCGTGTCGCCGCATCCCCTGCAGTTGGCGGCGCAAGCGCAGGGCACGTTGCGCTACATGTTCCCCATCAGCGACACCTTCTTGGTGTCGGCGTCGTCGACGGTGTGGATCATGCAGACCTCGACGACAGGTCCTGGCACCCGCACCGGCACGTACACGTTTGCCACGCAGATCGACATGAACGCCAGCGTCGAGGTTGGCGTGGTCGTCGGCTTCTGAACCGCCAGGCAGCGCTCACGCAAAAACGCACCTGCTCCTGCAGGTGCGTTGCAGTTGGTGACGATGTGGCTGCCGACTCGAATGCCACCGACAACGGAAACGCACCGCCACTTTTGTCGTAGGAGTCAATGGCCACGCTGGATGCCTTGAAGGGGGCCCAGGCCCCCTTCCCCCTCACGTCGCGCTACTCGAACGCCACCGACAACGTAAACGCACCGCCGCTTCTGTCGTAGGAGTCAATGACGACGTAGTAGTCGCCAGCGGCGAGGTTGCTCATCTCGACCTCCGCGAAGATGCCTTCGTTGGTGTCGTCGCCACACACCATGGCGGCGTCGGCGGTGCGGGCGCACTCGGGCAGCATGTACAGGATGGTGTCGAAGTCGGTGCCCGCTTCGGCCGTCGACAAACGCACGAAGGGCGCGTCTTCTTCGAGGTGCAACCGCACCACAGCGTCGGGCAAGCCTTTGGGGTCGTTGGCGGCGCATTCGGTGGGGGGGTCCCACAGGCTGGCGCCGCGGGCTTCGCCGACGACGACGGAGACGCCGGCGCTCGGGTCGAGCACCAAGGCGGAGGTGCACATCTGCTGTTGGCTCGACGTCACCGAGCGGCACAAGTTGGTTTCGCCCACGATGCCGGGGGTGCAGGTGGTGCCGGTGCCGCAGACGTTGAATCCGCGGGGGTCACAGCTTTGGCCGTTGCCGCGGGTGGGCGTGCGCCGCAGTTGGGCCACGACGCGCTCGCCCTCGTGTTCGGCGAGGTCGCTGGGGGTCACGGCGACCTTGGCGACCATGTCGGCGAACTCGGGAGGCTGCTCCAGACCGACGAAGAAACGGTCGCCTTCGCCGTAGTCGCTGCCTTGGGCATCGACGACGAAGAAGTCGCTCTCGGCGGTGCCATCGACGTCGAGGTCGAGCATCACGCTGTTGTCGTCGGCGTCGAGAAACTCCACCACCAAGGTGGCCATGTCGCCTTCGTTTTCGATGCCGTCGACGAGGATGCGGGAGCCGCCCGTGGCGCTGTCTTCAAGAAAGGCGAGCTCGGTGATTTCGGGCGCGGTGCCCTCCTGGCATGTGGTCGGCGTGCCGGTGCAGGCCAAGCCGATCTCACAGCGGTCGACGACAAAGGTGGCGTCACAAGACTCGCCCATGGCGCGCACTTCTTGAAAGTCGATGTCGACGGTGACCTCGTTGGCGACGAGCGCTTCTTGGTCTTGCAGCTGCACCGCCACCTGCGCGATGTCGGGGTGCGAACGCAAGTAGTTGCGAAACGACAAGGTGCGACTGAACGACGCTTCGCCGGTGACGCTCTCGTCAAACGACGTCTCCACGAATCCGTTGTCGGGCGTGCCGTCGGCGTTGCCGTCGAAGAGGTCGAGTTCGTCGCCGCCGGCGTCGAGAAACCGAATGAAGGCGGTGACGACGTCGCCGTTGACGTCGCTGCCCTCAATGGTGACATCGAGGTGGTACCCGGTGCGCCCCACCGACACCGCCGTCACGCTGTCGACGCTGGGGGCTTCGGCTCCTGGAGGTGCATCTGGGTTGGGGGTGACGCCGGGCTCGGCGCCGGGGCCAGGGCTCACCCCCGGTCCGGCGCTGGGTTCGGGGCCACCGTCGTCGGCGGCAGGGCAGCCCGCCAGCGTCGTCAAAGCCATCGTCAAAGTGAAAACCGCCGTCCATCCCAGTCGTTGCATGCCATCTCCAAACGTCGTCGAACAAGTGGTGGGCACACCTCGCCCCTTGCAGGCGGGTGCCGCACCAGTCCCATCGACACGGCCGGGCAAAACTAAAGCCTCCACCGGGAGCCGGCGGAGGCTGCAGATCACGCTGTTGTCAGAGCTAGGCGTCGCCTTTGTCGACGAGCGGCGTCACCACTTGGGCGTTGAGGTCACGCTCCACACCCACCGGTGCCAGCCGCACCAACAAGCCGGACGGGTCGCCCGCGATGAGGTACACGCCGTAGTTGGGCAGCATGTTGTCGATGGGGCGGATGTCGAAGAACTCCTGCACCACCCACATGCCAGGCATGGCGGTGTCGATGCTGCCCTCCCAATCGTCTTGGTCTTGCAAGGGGCCGATGAGCACTTCGTCGCCCTCACAACCAAAGTCGCTCTTCAGCACCCATTTGTCTTTTTGTTGTTTGACGACGTCATGCCCCGCGGTTTCGAGACGGTAGGTGGGCGGGATGAGGTCTTCGATGGCTTTTTGTCCGGCCTCGCTGAAGCGGTCTTTGTGCTCCCACATGAAGGCCATCGACAGCTTGTTCTGCGGGATGAGCGAGCCGAAGGGGTTCACCACCGCCACCTTGCCGGAACGCTCGGCCTCGAGGATGCGCATCAGTTCGTCGGCGAGGGGGTCGGGGTCGGGGATGTCTTGCCCTTCGTGCGTCCAGATGGCGGGGCGCTCGCCCCACCAGTCGGTTTTGTAGTGCCGCAACACCACGTCGACGGGCATGCCCCACAGCGACAAGCGTCCGTCGGGGAGCTCGTCGAGGTTGTAGGGCGATCCCAGCTGCACCTGCATGCCAGCCTCTTCAAACCACTGCTGGTAAAGGCGGATGAGGGTGATGTCTTCGGGAATGTCGGTGGGGTAGATGATGGCCACCGTTTGAGGCTTGCTGTCGTCGCCAGTGCGGGCTTGGTGGTAGCGCTCCACCAACTTCAAAAACCGCTCGCGGTAGTGCCGGTTGGGGTTGTCGAGGTCGGGGTAATTGGGTGCCACCAACGACGCGGGCACCAGCGTTTCGACCTGGCCCGACGGGGTGTCGGCGTTGAGTTCACAGATGCGCAGCGAGCCGTCTTGCAGCTGAAACATGTCCATGCGGGCAAAACCGTGCCACCAACCGTCGGAGCTCAGCCACATCAGCTTGTAGTAGTCGGGCAACTTGTAGAAGTCGTCGAGCAAGGCGGGATCGGCCTCGACGATGCGGCAGAGCTCGGCGTAGAGATCACCGATGCGGCGGCCGGCCTGCATGAGAGCGTCGAAAAACGGCTGCTCCAAGACCACCGGAGACGAGCGGTAGGTGGGCTCGCCCTCGAACCACGGATCGTTCACCAGGCAGGTGGCCTGCAGTGCATCGGCGAATTCGACGTAGGGAATGCGCTCATCGAGCACCTTGGGCGTTGACGTTTGCCATTGCCCTTCGGCGGTGGCGTCTGGCGCGGTGGTGCGGTCGGCTTGCTGGCTCATGTGGGATCCCCCCTCGTCACGGCGCCGTCTTCGTGGGTGGCAACGCCAAGCGTCGTATGGCGTTGACGGCGCGTTCAAACAACCCCCGTCGGCATCGGCTGTGGCCGCCGGCGCGTTGCGCCAGTGGCACACGTAGGATGCAGACAGACCTGCACGTACATGTGGGTGGTTGTCGACGACAAACGCGCCAAAACAGGCCGCAATGCCCACTGCTGTTGGGCGTCCGCAAAGTGATTTTCAGGGGAGGATCACGTACGCTTTCCAGATGGACATGAAACTGCACATTTCATCCGCAGGTCGGCCTGTTGCCCAGCAGAACACCTCCAAGTCACGTCGACAAATGCGATGGTGGACGTCTGCTGCACTCGCCTTTGTTGTCTTCGCCGCTGTCGGCTGCCGCGCCCCCGTGGCCGTGGTGTCGGTCGAAGACCCCTTTGCCATTGGCGACGACGTGGTTGAACTCAAAGTGGGCAATGGCCCAGGCGACACCACCGCCGTGCCCCGTCCGGCTGGGCGCGCCTTTCCTCTCAGCGTCGCCGTCAACGGCCCCGACGGCGAACGCCGTGAGGTCTACGTCGAGGCCGTTGATGGCAGCGGCACCGTCTTGGCGTCGGGCGAGACCATCGTCACCTTCAGGCGCTACGGCGAAGAGCTTGCCGTGGTGCAGTTGCGCCCGCCTTGTGTCAGCGACGACGAATGCATCAACGCCACCTGGTGCGACGGCGTGGAGTCGTGTGAAGACGGCCGTTGTCAGGTGGGGACGTCTCCCTGCGGCTCGGGCGACGCCCACGCCTGCGTGCAAACCACCGAATGCATCGAAGAAGAGCAAGACTGCGTCGCCACCGTCGACCACGGCCTGTGCCCGTCGGAGTACATCGACGGCATCGAAGTGCAGACCTATTGTGACGTCGTCAAAGGCTGCACCGAAGGCGTGCCCTGCACCATCGACGCCGACTGCGACGACGGCTCGGTGTGCAACGGCCAAGAGTCGTGCGAAGACCACCACTGCATCCGTGGCGTTCCCGAGCAGTTTGACGACAACAACCCCTGCACCCGCGACGTGTGCATCGAAGACGAAGCCGGCAACACCGACGAGGTGCACTTCGACGTGCCCGACGGCAACGCCTGTGAAGCCGAGGGCATCGAAAACGGCATCTGCCTGACGGGGACGTGTGTGGAGTCGACATGCGGAGACGGCTTCGCCGACGACCGCGACTACGACGGAGACGGCAACCCAGACGAAGAATGCGACGACGGCGACGACAACGCAGACGCCGCCGACGCCTGCAAGACCGACTGCCAAGCCCCGGCGGTGGGCGACGGATTCATCGACACCACATTGGGGGAGGTCTGCGACGACGGCAACGAAGTCAACGAAGATGGATGCACCCTCGAAGGCAAGGTCAACTACTGCGGCGACGGCATCCCCAACCACGTCATCAACCCAGCCACCGGACGCGAGTTCGAAGAATGTGACGACGGCGCCGACGACAGCGACTTCGACGCCTGCAAAGCCAACTGCGAGTGGAATGTGTGTGGCGACGGCAAGGTGAATCCCGCAGCCGAAGCCTGCGACGACGGCAACATCAACCCGTCGGACGGCTGCAACCAATGCCGCCGCACAGAGTGGGTGCCTGAAGTCATCTTTGGCCTCGGCGACGGCGAGGGCAACAAAGAGACCCTGCCGCTCGGCAGCCCCGGCCCCATGGCCATCGACCGCAACGGCAACGTGTTCTGGTCGGAGGTGGCGACGTCGGTGCTGCGCCGGTTCGACAAAAACGAGCAGAAGGTCACGCTGTACGCGGGCGACTCGTCGCCGACGTTCCACGGCGACAACGGCCCCGCCACCCGGGCAGGCGTTGCCGGCATCTTTGGCATCGCCATCGACGGCAAAGACAACGTCTACATCTCCGACTTTGAAGACCACCGGGTGCGCAAGATCGACGGCCGCACCGGCGTCATCTCCACCATCGCGGGCGTGGGGCGCGCGGGATACTCCGGCGACAACGGCCCCGCCATCTTTGCCCAATTCAACCACCCCCAAGGCATCGACGTCGACGGCGTGGGCAACGTGTACATCGCCGACAAAGACAACAACGTGGTGCGCAAAATCGACGCCAAGACCGGCATCATCTCCACCATCGCGGGCCATTACGTGCCCGACTACTGCTACACGTCCCACTTTGAAGAGCCGGCGCTCACCACCGACTTGTGCTCCCCCGAAGACGTGAAGGTTGCCCCCAACGGCGACGTGTACATCGCAGAGGGCGGGGGGCACCAAATCCGCAAGCTCGTCGTCGAAACCAACACCGTGGTCACCGTTGCCGGACACTACTTTTACCAGACCGAAGACGACGTGAACCCCAACCCCCACAACGCCACCAGCCAGGCGTTGGGACGTCCGCTGCAAATCGCCCTCGACCGTGCAGGCGAAAACCTCTTCATGACCTGCCGCAACAACAACGTGGTGCGCCACCTCGACTTGCAGTCGGGCATCATTCGCAACATCGGCTGCGACCAACGCGAACCGGGTGGATACGACCCCACCGACAACGGGCAGCTGGCCACCGACGCCTGGTGTGACTACCCGACGGGCCTCGTGGTCAACGACGACGGTGAGGTGCTGTTCTCTGACCAGTACAACCACCTCATCCGCAAACTCGTGCCCGACGGCAACGGCTACTACACCATCGAAAACTTCATCGGTGCCGACGACGTCGCCGACCCCCTCGACATCAACGACGCGGCCGTTCTCTTTCCCGTTCTGTTCCGCCTGGCGCCCGGCGCTCTCGGCCTGCAGTTCTCCCGCCCCGTCGACAAACAAGACCTCTCCCAAGGGGCCATGCTCAACATTCCGCAAAGCTGTGGTGACAACAACCCCGTCACCAGCTGCACCGCTGGCTACGGCGTGGCCGACTACCCCATCGCCATCGCCGAAGAGCGCTCCAACCGCATCTTCATCCGCTTGGGCGACGTCAACGTCATCACCCTCGCCGGCACCGGTGAGCGCGACTACTACGGTGATGGCCTTAAGGGCGACCTCGCCGCGTTCAACCGTCCGTCGGGGGTGGCCATGTCGCTCGAGCGGTTGCCCGTTCGTCTCAGCAACGACCCCTTCATCGTCGACGAGGGCGGGCTGCGCTCGACGGTGTTTCCGCGGTACATCTACGTGGCCGACACCGGCAACCACGTGGTGCGGCGCATCGAACTGGAGGGCGAGCAAGCCTGCTGCAACCGCGACGGCGTCGATGAGGTGTACATGAACCAAGTCGGCAACCACGTCGTCACCACCGTCATCGGCACCGGCGAACCTGGCATCTCAGCGCGCGACGGCGACGCCGCCACCTTCCAGTTGAACAGCCCCGCCGGCATCACCGCGTTGAGCAACGGGCACATCTTGGTGTCCGACACCGAGAACCACCGCATCGTCGAATACGACCCCGACAACGGGCAGGTGCGCACCATTCTCGGCAAAGTCATCAGCCCCGTCGCGGGCGTCTTCGAGAGCGAGCCCGGATACGTGGCCTTCGGCACCAGCGCCAATCATCCCGACCTCGGCAACAACGTCGAGATGAACTCGCCCCACGCCCTCACCGCGCTGCCCATGCAAACCATCGACCCGTTGGGCACGGGCGACATCGTGTTCTACGCCGACCGCGGCAACCAACGAGCGCGTCTGTATCTGGCCGGCACCTTCGCCCCCACCAGCCCCTTGGCGACGTTCTCCGAGGTCGTCACCGACATTGCCGGCAGCGGCACCCGGGGCTACAGCGGCGACGAGGGCCCGGCGCACATGGCCAACTTGGAGTACCCCCAAGCGGTCATGCCCCACGTCGACAGCGCCTGTTTGTCGGGCGACAACACCGGCGACGAATGTGCGCCCAAGGTGCTCGTTGCAGAAGGCCCCGACCGGGTGCGCATCGTGAGCCTGCAGTTGGGCGGCGCGGGCGGCATCAGCGGCAACATCGACACCTTGTTGGGCGACAAAGAGCCGCAATACGACGGGACATTTGACGTCGCCACCATGCGGGCCCCGGTGGGCATGACGCCGGTGGGCGACGAGCTGGGCAGTTGGCTGTTCACCGACGACGCCCTCGGCACGGTGCGCACCTTCAGCTTCGGCACGCAGACGCTGGAGACGGTCGCGGGCTTCCCCAAGGGATTCGAAGACGGCGAAACCGACCAAAAAGCGCAGTACATGCGTGAACTGGAGGAGCCCGGGAAGATCATCCTCAACCCTGCCCGCAACGAGGCCTACGTCGCTGAGGCCGGCCGTCACGTCGTGCGCCGGGTCAGTGCCGATGGCGGCTCCCTCGACTTCAGGGGTGCCACCACCAGCATGAGCGTGTTGTTGGGCGTCGCCGACGAACCCGGCAGCACCGACGGCACCTTCGCCGAAGCCCGGCTGAATGAGCCGTACGGCTTGGCCCTCGACATCGAGAATCAGATTCTCTTCATCTCTGAGCGCGGCAACCACACCGTGCGCGCCGTGCAACTCGACAACACCAGCGCCGCCGACGCCGTGCGCACCATCGCCGGACGTTCTGGCATTCGCGGCAACTTTGGCGACGGCGGCGAAGCCACCAGCGCGTTGCTCAACGAGCCCCGCGGCGTTGCCTTCTCTGCCGGCAAAGGCTTGTACATCGCCGACACCGCCAACCACAGAGTGCGACGCATCGCCGACCCCATCGCCGCCGGTGCGGTCATCGAAGGGGTGCTCGGCGATTCATCGCCCGCGTCGTCGGGAGAAGGCGAAGGCGCGGCATCGTTCCCCGTCGACACGCCTGTCGGTTTGGAGCTCGACAACAACGGCAACCTCTTTGTGACGTCGAGAACGGCGGTGCGGGTGGTGTCGTCGGGCGAAGACGGCATTGCCACTGGCGCCGACCGCGTCGACACCATCTACGGCAAGGCCACCGAGCGTCGGTTCCCAGAGCCCGTCACCCGCTGCGTCGACTCCTTGCGGTTCTCCACCGAGAACTTCAACGAGCTGTACTTGATGGACTCCTGCCAGGGGTACTTTGTGCGCCTCCGTCGACAAAACCGCGAGTTCACCCCCGCCACGCCGTGAGCGAGGAGAAGCCCATGCGTCTTTCATGTGATGTGCCTCGGCTTCAACGTCGAGGCTCCTGCCGCCCCCCTCTGCGTTGGCTCGCCACCGCCGCCCTTGGCGTGTTGTTGCTGACCGGGTGTCGCCCACCGTTTGCCCTCGTTGAGGTCGTCGTCGACAGCGAAATCGACTTTGACGGCACTGGCACCTTGCGGGTGGGCCGTGTCGACAGCAGCAACGGCCAGGAGTTGGCGATGACGCCCGACGCCGACTCTTGGACGTTCGCGGTCACCGCTCGCGAAGAAGGCACCCACGAGATTTGGGCCGAGATTGTCGACGACGGCACGGTCGTCGCGCGCGGCCATCGCGGCGTGGTGTTCAACACCCAAGACAAAAGCGCCGTGCCCTTGTTGCTCACCATCCCCTGCACCGCCGACGAGCAATGCGACGACGGCGTGTACTGCAACGGCGTCGGACTCTGCGAAGAGGGCCACTGCGTGCGCAGCCAACCCTGTGTCACCCAAGCCGAATGCGCCGACTTGGTGTGCGACGAAGAACTCCGGGAGTGCCTCCCCGAGGTGCGTCACGACGAGTGCAACGAAGGATTCGCCGACGACGACCCTCAATACTGCGATCCCAGCCAGGGCTGCCGCCCGGGCCTCGCCTGCGAGGTGCCCACCGACTGTGCCGACGCTGTGAACTGCACTGGCGAATTCGACTGCGTGAACTTTCGCTGTGTGCACCTCGGGCCCCCAGCCCTCAACGACAACAACGAGTGCACCAACGACTTCTGCAAGATTGGCGAAGGCGTGTTGCACGACCCCGTGCCCGACGGCGAGTTGTGCACGGCCGCCGAAGACGGCGTGTGTGTGTCGGGTGCCTGTGGCACGTCGCGGTGTGGCGACGGCTATGTCGACGCCGCCGTGCGCGAGGGGCACCCCATCGCCGAAGAGTGCGACGACGGCGACATGTTCAACAGCAACACCGTGCCGGGTGCTTGCCGAGAAAACTGCGTGGCCGCCTGGTGTGGCGACGAGGTCGTCGACCCCGGCGAAGAATGCGACGACGGCAACGACGACGACACCGACGGATGCAAGAACGACTGCACCGAGAACCGCTGTGGCGACGGCGTCATGTCGAGTGTTGAAGAATGCGACGACGGTGACGACGACAACAACGACTACTGCTTGCGCACCTGCCGCCTCAACGTGTGTGGCGATGGCATCGTCAACTTTGAAACCGAAGTGTGCGACGACGGCAACCTCAACCCCAACGACGGGTGCTTCGCTTGCTCGCGCACGGAGTGGAACATCTCCGTGCCCTTCGGCTACGGCGAAGGTGGCGGCGAACCCCGTGAAGTCACCATCCACGCGCCGCTGGCGGTGTCGTCTGACAACTCCGGAAACATCTTCTGGGCCGAAGCCACCTCCAGCGTCATCCGCCGCTTCGACGTGTCGTCGCAGAAGGTGTCACGCGTGGCTGGCAACGGCACGTTCTCGTCGGGCGGCGACGGCGCGCCCGCCACGGAGACGGATGCCTCCGCGGTGTTGAGCATCGCCATCGACGGGGTGGGCAACGTCATCTACTCCGACTCCGACGGCAACCGCGTGCGCAAGATCGACGCCCGCACCGGCATCGTCACCACCCTCGCTGGCACCGGTGAGGCCGGGTTCTCGGGCGACGGGCAGCTGGGCATCTTGGCGCAGTTGACGCTCCCCGAAGGCGTCGTCGTCGACGGCTCGGGCAACGTGTACTTTGCCGACGTCGGCAACCGTCGCATCCGTCGCATTGACGCCGAGACGGGCATCATCACCACCGTCTTTGGCAACGGACAAGAGAACTACGGCGCCGCCGACCTCCCGCTCGGTGTCGAAGGCATTGGCGTCGAGGCCTCGTTGTGGGTGTCGCGCTTCATCACCCTGTATGAGAACCGCTACCTGTTCATCTCCGACAGTGAGCCCGACACCATCTACCGTCTCGACCTGCAGACCGGCCGGTACTTGCGGTGGGCGGGCGATCGCAACGCCAACGGCTTCCCCGACGGAGACGCAGCCATCAACGCCGACCTCGGAGGCATCGCCAGCATCGCCGTCGGCCCCGACCAAAGCCTCTACGCGTTGCAGCGCAACTTCTACAACGCCGTCATCCGCATCCCGCCGGCGACGGTGTCGGGCGGCATCATCGAGCACATTGCCTTCGACGGCATCGACACCGGCTTCGTTGGCGACTTCTGGGAAGACGCCACCCACGCCGAAATGTCAGAGGCCACCGACCTCCACGCCATGGCCGACGGCACATTGCTCATCGCCGACACCGGCAACGGACGCATTCGGGCGATGCGCCCGTCGTCGACGGGGTCGAATTGGGAGGTCAACACCCTCGTCGGCAACAACTTCTACGAGGGCATCGACCTCGAAGAAGACAACCGCGCGTTGATGGAGCGGGTGTTTCAGGTCTTCCCCGGCAAAATCGGCATCGGCATCCCAGAAGACATTGGCGAGACCCCCGACATCTACCTCGCTGGCGAGGCCCAACACGCTGTCATCATGCGTCCGTCTGAGGGCGACAAAGTGGTCTTCGTCGCGGGCACAGGCGCGGCCGGCTACACCGGTGACGGCGGGCCGGCGACATCGGCGACGTTGAACGCGCCGTCGGGGGTTGCCGTCGACACCTACACCGTCCCCGGCGAAACGTCGGTGTACATCGTCGACCGCGGCAACCACGTCATCCGCCGCGTCAATGCCGACGGCACCATCGAAACCGTGGTGGGCACCGGCGTCGCCGGCATCAACACCGACGAAATCATCTTGCCGCCCGAAACCACAGACGCTCCGTTGACCATCGGCGGGGAGCACGCCTCGGGGCGCGACATTCATCTGAACTACCCCACCAACGCCGGCGTCGACGGATACGGCCGGTTGTGGATTTCAGACGCCTACAACCAACGCATGCTGCGGTGGGACATCGCCACCGACAAGGTCGACCTCATCAACACCCCGCCCAACTCCCTGCCATGGGGTGTGGTGGTGGCGCCGTTGAACACCTTTGGCCAGGCCGACGGCACCCTCGTCATCTACGTCGACCGCGGCCGGCACCAAATCGCGTACATCGGCGAGGTCGACTCCGGCATGGGCAGCCTCATTCCGGTGAAGGGCACCATCGCCGGCTCCAACTCGGGCTCCGGCTACGAAGACAACGCCAACGGCTTGCAGGCGTTCTTCGAGTACCCCCGCGCGGTCATTCCGTACATCGGCACCGACTGCGAGTTGTGCTTCTTGGTGGCCGACGGCTTCGACCGGGTGCGCCAGTTGGAGGTCACGCTCGCGGGTGTGTTGTTCACCGCCTCCGTCGACACCCGCCTCGGTGGGGCCCGGCCGGAGGGCGCCGGCCCCTTCTCCACGGCCTTCATGAAGGCGCCACAGCACCTCATCCCCATCGACGAAAACGGCGCCTTGTGGCTGGCCACTGACGCCGTCAACGGCACGCTCAACCTCATCAACTTCGGTGCCCAACCCGAACCTGAGGTGTTGGTCGTGGCGGGTTTCCCTGAAGGGTTTGAGACGGGGCCGACGTCGGAGTTGCCCGCCTACACCAAAAAGTTTCACGACGCTGGCCAGCTTGTGTTGGTGCCGCCCCCCGAGGGCAGCGACGGGGATCCCGTGCTCTACGTCGCTGAAGCGGGCGACCATCTCATTCGCCAAGTGGTGATGCCCGACCCCACGCAGTTCTCGCAGTGGCGGGTGAGCCCCTTCGCCGGACAACTGCGCGACGCTGCACACGTCGACGGCAGCCGCACCACCGCCCGGTTCAACGCGCCGTCGGGCTTGGCCTACGACGATGAGAACCGGGTGTTGTACGTTGCCGAGCGGGGCAACCACGTGGTGCGGGCCATCGACCTGCAAGATCCCGATGGCGACGCCGCGGTCACCACCGTCGTCGGCACCGTCGGCCAGCTGGGCTTTTTCGGCGAAGGCATTGCCGCGCGAGACGCCATCCTCAACGCACCGTCGGCCTTGGCCTTCAGACGCGGACGCTTGTACATCGCCGACACCGACAACAATCGGGTGCGCTACGTCGACAACCCCCTGTTGCCCGACGCCACCATTCACACCTTGGTGGGCGATGGCTCGCCTGCTTCTGGGGGCAGTGGGCCGTTGGCGCGGACCTTCCCCGTCGACAACCCCGAGGGCATTCACGTCGACGAGCACGGCAATGCTTTCATCACCTCGCGGTCGGCCTTGCGCCGCGTGGCGGCCGGTGACGACGGGCTTGCCGACGGCGACGACCACACCGACATCTTGTATGGCGGCGGCGCGCGCGACCGCTACCCAGAGCCCATCACCCGCTGCTTGTCGGGGGTGCACACCTCGCTCGACTCGTCGCGGCTGTATTTCTTCGACGCGTGTCAGGGGTTGATGGTGCAAATGCAGAGGGAGCGCATTCAGGCCGATTGACCTCGTCACGGCGTGGATCACGTCGCATTCGTCGGAGTTTGAAGAAAAGACAACACAACGTCGTCGGTGGGCACACCGGCGGCGTTTGTCGTTGGAGGCCCTCGTTGTGTCGTGCCTCCACCGTGCGCGTCGCCTCTTGCCCTTCGCGCCCCCATCGGTCGAACGTCGCCCCGCGTCGGTCGCGTGTGCCTGCGCGCATCTGGAGTTCACATGTCGTCGACCGCCGACAAAGTCACTTGCCGCACCGCCGTCGTCGTCGAGCGGGTGCGTCCGACGTTGTACCGCGCTTACCCGCTGGCAGAGCCGTCCCGGGTGGCGCTGGGCACACGTGACGAAGCGCTGCTGGAGTTGGAGGTGTACCTCGAGCGGGCGTTTGAGTCGGCGTCGGCGCAGGAGCTCATGCCGCACCTGCACCGCGACAGCATGGAGGTCGTCACGCTGCGCCTCGACGTGCACCGCGATGCCCAGCGCGTTGGGCACGGACGTGTGCCATTGCAGCTGCACGCCATTCGCATCCCCGAAGACGACCGCGACCCGACGCGTGGGGCTTGGGGCATGCTGCCGTGCGTGTCGCGCACCTTCTTCGTGCACGACGGTGAAGACTTCGCTGACGTGGCCATCGAGGCGGCGCACAAGGCCATCACCGCCGACGGTGTCGACGACAGCGACCTTTTGGAGTGGTCGCAGGTGCTCGAGTTCGACTTGGAACCTGTCGACATCCGCACCCCACAACACCTGCTGGCGTCGGCCCCCCGTCGGTTGTCTGAGGCGCGTGAGGCCCAACAGCGTCGACAAGCGTTGCGCCAGCTGCGAGACGTGGGCGCCGAACGCTCCTACACCGTCGAGCCTGCCCCAGTGGTGTCGTCACGCCGACGCCTCCGTGACGACGTCGTGGACTTGTTGCAGACCACCCCCCACGCACGACACGTGTTGCTGGTGGGCGAACGCGGCAGCGGCCGCTCCCACCTCATCGATGCCGCTTGCGCACGTGTGGGGCGCACCACCGTGCGCACCAGTGTCATGCGCATCCTCGCCGGCGCCGGCGGGTTTGGCGCCCTGTCGGAGCGGTTGGAGAAGCTCTTTGCCGCCACCCAGCACACCAAAGCCGTGCTGTGGTTTGACGACCTCCCCGACTTGTTTGCCCAGCAGGGCAAAGACGTCACCACCTTCGCCGTCGCCCTCCGCAACGCCATGCTGCGTGACGATGTCGTCGTCGTCGCCGACGCCACCACCGACGAAGAACACAAGATGCGCGAGCAGAACCCTTCGCTCTTTGCGTTGTTCAGCCGCCTGGCGCTTCCTCAGATGACCGTGGCGGACGTCCTCGACGTGTTGCAGAGCCGTCCGACGCTGCAGATGTCGGATGCCCCCTGGGCCGACGGCTTGGTGCGCCAACTCCGCGACCTCCCGCTGTTGGGTGCCATGCCGAAGACCGCCGTCGAGCTGTGGGAGCACGCGCAGTCGGCCCATGCACAAGACCGAAAGGCTGGGCCGCTGCAACGACGGCATCTGTTGTCGCTGGTGTCTGACAAGACGGGTGTCCCTTTGTTTCTCCTCGACGACGGCGTCACTGTCGCCCCACGCGCGATGCAAGACCAGCTGCAAGCGTCGGTGGTCGGCCAGGGCGAAGCCATCCGTCGGGTCGCAGACGCCGTGTGCCGTCTCAAGGCGCGACTGCACGCAGCTGAGCGTCCGCTGTGCAACTTGTTGTTCGTGGGGCCCACCGGCGTCGGCAAGACCGAGGTGGCCAAGGCGCTCGCACATGCGTTGTTCGGCAGCCGCGACAAGATGGTGCGGTTCGACATGAGCGAGTTCGCCGACGACGGCAGTGCAGAGCGGCTCATCCGCGGCACCCGCAGTGATGACGGCCTGCTCACCAAGCAGGTGCGGCGGACGCCGTTTTGCGTGTTGCTCCTCGACGAAATCGAAAAAGCCCACCCCGCCGTATTCGACTTGTTGCTCCAAGTGCTCGGCGAAGGACGACTCTCAGATGCCAAAGGCCGGGTGGTGTCGTTCGCCCATTGCTTGCTCATCATGACGTCGAACCTGGGGGCCACCCGCGGCCCATCCATCGGATTCTCCTCGGCCGACGACGCCCAAACCCAGCGGTACCTCGACGCTGCGCGAGAACGTTTTCGTCCGGAGTTTTTCGGCCGCCTCGACGCTGTGGTGCCGTTTTCGCCGCTGTCGGACGACGATGCCAAGCGCGTGACCCGCCTCCTCGTCGGGCAAGTGGCGCAACGGCCGGGTCTCCTCGAGCGCCACATCACCTTGGACGTGGCAGACGACGTCGTCGCAGCATTGGCGGCCATGGCCCAGAGCCACAAAGACGGCGCACGCAGTTTGCGACGACTGCTGGAAACGAAGTGCGTGTCTCCCCTGTCGGGGGTGTTGACGCGGCTGCCCACGCGGCAGCTTGAGCGTGTTCTTCTTCATTTTGACGACGACGCCGCCGCCGCCGTGGCGACGCAGGCGCGCAAGGCACTTGGCACCTTGGGCGCCCAGACGTTGTGGGCATCGTTGTTCGACGCCACCTCCTTGGCCCCCAAGGCGCGTCGTTCGTCGTCAGAAAGCTTCTCGTATTTGCGACGCGACATGGACGAGCTTTTGGAGGTTCCTCAGCTTGAAGACGTACGCCAACGCATGACGCATTTGGCTGCTGACCTCGCATCGTGGAGCGATGACGTCGCGGCGAGTCGACGCGCAGAGCTCGCCCGCCAATACGAACAGCTGCGGGATCTGTGGGCACCTGTGGATGCGTTGCGGGGCCGTCTGTACGACGCCGAAGAAGTCGCCCACCTTGCGGCAGACGCCGGCGAAGATCCCCAAGATCTCCTCCCACCCGTCGACGACTTTCGCTCACTTCAAGTGCGTCGTCTGCTGGTGCCTCTGCTCGCCCCCCACCTCAGCGCGAAGCGGCAGGTGTGGCTGACGGTGCAAGACGTCCTCGGTGAACGGGCATCGGCCGCTTGGTGGACGTCGTTGCACCGCTGGGCCCAAGCCCATGACGTCGATGTGCGGGTGCATCCGTGGAAGGGCCGCAAAGCCAGTGCAACGGCGTCCTGGCCGACCGCGAGCGTCTTTGACGCCGGGCTGCCCCTGGCCCAGGCCCTCGACGACCACGTGGCACTCGACAAAGCCATCGTCCGCGCCGACGGCGCCCTCGCGGCGTTGTTGCTGCCTTTCGAGGCGGGCTTGCATCAAGTCAAGACGACAACGCTGCAGACCCAAGACAAGAAGACGGTGTCGCCTCTGTTTGTCATCGAGGTTGCCACCTTCGCCGAACACCTGACCCCCCTGCAATGGGAAGACGCAGAGCAACTGCTCTACGCCGGCCCCGCCCTCGAACAGTTGAAACAGACGCCACCGACGAGGTCGTACACCCTCAAAGGCACTTTGGTGACGGCGTTGCACCAAAGCTTTCGCACGCCGCCAGACGCCTGTCTCGACGTTGCAGAAGAGATTGCCTTTGCCCTTTTGCTCCGTGACGACGTCGATGTGCCAGGCGCACGGGGCCGTGTCGAAGCGTTGAACTTGGGAGTGCGCGATGCATCTTGACCTCTGGGCCTATCTGACCCGCCAAGACGGTGGCGTGGGCATGGTCGTCGTCGGCGCCGACCATCTCAGCAGTTTCGCGCGCAGCGAGCGCAAGGCCAAAGAACAGCTTTTGAAGCAGGTGCGGCGGTGGGCGCAAGACCGGCCGGCGCAGGAGTTGGTGCCTCTGTGCGCCAAACCCGCTGTGCGTTTGGTGCGGGTGCACCTTGAGTTTCGCGCCGAACTCGAAGGGCGCAAAAAGCACATTGCTGGCATGTTCCCCTTGGTGTCGGTGCCATTTCTCGACGACAAAGAGTCGCGAGCGCTGTTTCACCCGCGTGCGCAGGCAGAGTTTTTCATGTTGCGGGCGGGCCAAGACATCCTTCCTGCGGCGGCCAGGTCGATGAGCAGACTCGCCACAGAATGTGACGACGTCGAGGGCTTGCTCTCGTCGGGCAAAGACCGTCTCATCCGGTTGTCGACGCGGGTGCGTCCGGCGACGCTGAAGCCTCGCCCTCGTCGTGGCGACGTCGAACACGACCTTCCTGTGGAGCGACCGGACGTGCTGCACAAGATCGCCAGCAACGAGGCGTTGCTGGTGTCGGACATGCTCGACGGGCATCTGCCCATGCCACCGACCGCGCGAGCGCCGCATCGCCATCGGTTGCATCGAATGCTGAACGCGCGACAGCCACGCTCTGTGGTGGTGTTGGGTCCGCCTGGGTGTGGGCGCCGCACCGCCATCCGCCAAGCCGTGCTCGACCGTCTCGTCGACGACAACTACCCCCAGCACCGCAACTTGCAAAAGTCGCGGCTGGCGTTTCGCACGTCGGGCCGGCGCATCATCTCTGGGATGAGCCACGTCGGCGAATGGGAGCAGCGGTGTTTTGACTTGTTGTTCGAGGTCGAACGCAAACAACGCCGTGGACGCGACCCCGTTGTCATCGTCGACGACCTCACCCGGTGGGGCCGCGTGGGCCGCAGCCGCGATTCTGATTTCAACCTCGCCGACTTCTTTCGCGGCGCCGTGCACCGCGGCGACCTTTGTCTCGTGGGCCACGCCACCCAAGAAGAATGGGAGCAACTCACCGATGACGCCCCGGCGTTTGCGGCCGGCTTTCAGGTGGTGCGGCTTACGTCGACGTCGCGCGATGAAACCCACAGCATCTTGCTGCAACACATGCGCGAGTTGGAGCGGCAGGGGCCCATCGCGTTCTCGGTGGGCACGCTGCCGCGCATCATGGACCTCACCGACCAGCTGTTTCCCATGCAATCCCAGCCCGGCAAGTCAGTGGCGGTGCTCGACGCCCTCGCCGACACCGCCTCGGGCGACGACGACGACATGCGCACCGTCGTCGACGTGGAGCAGGTCACCCAGCGACTCGCCGACCAAGTGGGCATGCCCGACGTCTTCTTGGGACAAGGCAACGACGCCGGCTTGCTCGACCGCGTCGCAGACGACCTCGGTCGTCGAGTGCGGGGCCAACCGGCCGCTGTGGACGCCGCCGTGGACGTCGTCGCCAATGTGCAGGCCCACCTTGCGCCCCGCCGACGGCCCCTGGGTGTCTTGCTGCTGACGGGCCCCACGGGCACCGGCAAAACGGAGCTGGCCAAACAGCTGGCGCGGGTGCTCTTTCCGTCGCAGGCGGCGAGCGCGGCATCGCGGTTGCTGCGTTTTGACATGGCCGAATACGGCGACCACGACGCTGTGGCCCGTTTGGTGGGCGATGCGCTGCGTCCCGACGGACTGCTGTGCCAGCGGGTGCGGCACGCACCGTTCTCGGTGGTGCTCCTCGACGAGATTGAAAAAGCCCACCGCAGCGTGCTGCATGTTTTGCTGCAGGTCTTTGACGAAGCACGGCTGACCAACGCTTCTGGACAAGTCACCGATTTCTCGCACACCGTCGTCATCATGACGTCGAACTTGGGCGCCGGAGGTGCTCGACAGGTGCGCCTTGGCAACGACGACGACGACCGCAGCCGAGAGGTCGACCGGGCCGTGCGGGCCGCGTTTCCACCTGAACTCTTCAACCGCATCGACCGGGTGGTGCCCTTTGCCGGGCTCGACCGCGCCATGGCCAACGCCGTCGCCGAAGAGGGGTTGCGCCGATTGCAGCGTCGTCCGGGCGTCGTCGAGCGCGACGTCGTGCTGCAGGTCGACGCTGAGGTCGCCCCACTTCTGGCGCTACGCCATTTCGATCGTCGCGATGGCGCCCGCGGCATCTTGCGCGGCGTCGAACGGGACGCCGGCCGGCTGCTCACCGAGCACCTCGCGTCGCAAGGGGCACAGGTGCGCCTGCAGTTGTTGCGCCTCGCCATCGACGACGACGACCTCGCGCTGCACGCCCATGTGTTTTGCGACGCCGACCCCGACGACGCCGTGTTCACGTGGGCCGAGCGGTTGCATGAAAGCCGTGCACAGCTGTTGCAACGGTTGCAGCACCAAGTCGAAGACCTGCAGCAGCGTGTGCAAACCCCAGACGGTCAAGAGCGGCTGCGGGATGTGCGCACCGAACGCCTGGCGTTGTTCGTGCGCGACCGCCGTGACGACGACGCCGACGCGCTTTTTGCCGTCGACCACTTGGTGCGCTCTTGTGAGCGGCTCATCTCCCGCGTGCAAGAATACGACGACGCCGAAGACCGCCACCTCGAACACCTTGAGCGGCAGATGCGCCGCGACATCTCCAGCGACGACTGGGCGCCCCGACGGTCGGTGGTGAAGCAGCATGCCGCGGCGGCGTTGCAGGGAGCGCCCGTTCCGTTGCGTGACGACTTGCTGCGCCACCTCGCCGACCTCGATGTCATCGTTGCACAACTGCGCAGCGGGCCCGGCACGTCGAGCACGGCCACCGTTCGTGTTCGACTGTTGGGCGGCGATGTCGTCGACCAGGTTCGGCTCTTCGATGCCTACGTCGAGGGCTTGTGTGCCGTGCTGGGCGAACCATTGCACCGCAACGACGTCGACGACGTCGTCGAGCTGCGCTTCTCTGGGTTCGGTTGTCGACAGATGGCGTCTGGAGAAAGGGGCGTGCACCAATGGGTGCGCGCCACAGGGGGCGCCGAGGTGTTCTCAGTGGAGATCGATGGCATGGAGCCGTCGACGTCGTTGGTGCGCCGGGTGACGGTCACGCCCTCCGGCGCGGACGTCGCCCGCGGTTTGTTCGAAGTTGAAGACCACCGACTTGGAATGCACCACGCACTGCCGTCGTCTCACGTCACCGACGTCGTCGCTCTGTGCGCGCGCATGCGCATGAGCGAGGAGGCGTCGTCGTCGGATGCCCCGTCACGAGAAAGGACGCCGTCATGAGTGCTGCCAGCTTTCGCGTGTTTCTCAGTGTGCACGGCGACGCACAGGTGTCGGGCGTGCTCATGCGCAAATGGTCGTCGTTCTTCGACCGTGCCGCGCCGTCGGCGTTGGGCACCTGTGAAGCCGACGTGCTCCAGAGCCTTGAAAAGCAGCTGGTGCGACTGGCGGCCGAGGACGGCGACGAAGCGCTGCAACGCTATCTGTGGACGGAGACGTTTTCTGTCGACAGCGTCGAGCTCGACGTGCGCCCGCGCACCACCATTGACAAGCAACAGGTCGTCGGCGCCCGGCAGGTGCCGTTGCGGCTGTCGTATGTGTGGTCGCGGGTGAACGACGACAAACGCAGCCAGAACCGCGCCGTGCGGGTGATGCTTCCGCGCTACGACTGGTGGATGATTCTCGAAGATCGCACCGCAGCCCAAGACGCGCTCACCACGGCGGTGTCGTCGGCATTGCTCGGTGAAGACGCACGCTGGGTGTACGCCTTTCGCTCGGCCGAAGAAGAGCGGGTGGTGGCGTTTCGACCGTCGCTCATCAAGAAGGTCAAGAAGGTGCGACGACAACTGGCCTGGACGCCGGCCTACGACACCAAAGCCGAGGTGAAGAAGGTCTGTGACGACTGGATGGCCGAAGCGAAGCTGCGCTTGTTTGCAGACCCGCGACCCCTGCCCGGCGTTCGTCGTTTTCTGCAGCGCATGGCGCAATCGACGACGTCGTCATTGCTGCTCGTGGGCCCCAGCGGCGTCGGCAAGACCGCCTGCGTGCAAGCCGCGGCCCACGCCTTCGCGCGCGACAAAGACGACGACACGCCTCAAGCGTTGTGGGCCACACAGGCCGACCGCGTGTTGGCCGGCATGCGCTACGTCGGCATGTGGCAACAGCGTTGTGTGCACCTGGCGCGCGAACTCGACCAAGAAGGCGAGCCTCTGTTTTTGGGCCCCCTCCTCGGATGGCTGCGAGAACAACCCGACGGCGGCGCCCTCATCGACAGCTTCTTCGAACTCGCGCAACAACGCCGACTGCGTCTCATCGCCGAAGCCACCCCCGCCATGCTTGACCAATGCCGTCAATTGCGCCCCGACGTCGTGGCCCACTTCGACGCCGTGTTCGTCGAGGAGCCGAGCCGCGCAGAGTCCCTGGCGTTGTTGCGCACGCTGCCTGTGGTGCGCGGCGGCACCGCCAAGCACCTCCACCCGCAGGCCTACGCGTCGCTGTATGCGCTGTTGAAAGCGTTTGCTGGCCCCGAGGCCTTTCCCGGCCGTGGCGTGCGCTTTGTGCAGTGGTGGCAACGGCACGAACGCAAGGGCGCGCAACACGCGTTGCTGCCCGACGATGTGGCCTCCGCGTTTGCCACCTACCGCAACCTTCCCAAGTCGCTGTTGACCGGCGGCGAAGGCTTTTCGACGTCGTCGCTGCAAGACAAGCTGCGCGGCCGCGTCATCGGCCAAGACCAAGCCCTCGGCGCCGCCGCACGGGTCATGGCACGGCTGAAAGCGCGCGTGCAAGACCCGCTTCGCCCCGTCGGTGTGCTGCTGTTTGTCGGCCCCTCGGGCGTCGGCAAAACCCAACTGGCCAAGGCCATGGCGCAGGAGCTGTTTGGCGATGAAGCGTCACGTCGACGACTGGTGCGCGTCGACTGCTCGGAGTTTCTCACTCCCTATGCCGCACAACGTCTGCTCGACGGACGAGAGGGGTCTCGCTCTTTGGCCCAACAGGTGCGGGCGGAGCCCATGTGCATCGTCCTCCTCGACGAAATCGAGAAGGCGCATCCGGCGGTGTACGACGTGCTGCTCGGCATCCTCGGCGAAGGCCGCGCCACCTGCACCGAAGGCACCACCGTCGACTTCACCCAGAGCATCGTGCTGCTGACGTCCAACTTGGGTGCCTCCGCAAAAACGGTGCGGGCCTTTGGCGTCGACGTCGACCCCACCGAGGTCCCCGCTGCGGTGCGACGTGCATTTCGTCCAGAGTTCTTCGCGCGCATCGACGAGGTCGTGCCCTTCGTGCCCCTCGACGAGGATGCCGCCTGCGAGGTGGTGCACCTTGAGCTGCGCCAGCTGCGCAAGTTGCCCGGATTCGCCCAACACAACATTCGTCTGCAGGCGTCCGACCGCGCCGCTCTTCACCTCGCCCGCGCCGGACACGATCCACGCTATGGCATGCGGCCTCTGGTCAAAGCCATCACCGAGCAGGTCGTCACCCCCCTGGCCCACCGGCTCGCCCAAGGCGAAGCCCTGCAGCCATGGGTGTGGGTCGCCACCCCCGACGACGAGCTCGACAAGATGCGCGGCATGGGCGAGGTCATCGTCGTCGGCGAAAGCAACGACGTCGTCACCAACTGCAGCTGACGCCGCCTTCGAGTTGAAAGGTGAACACGTAGCCTACAGAACTGTTGAACGTCGACTTGCCTCCGACGGCGAGCCCGCCATCGCAGTCATGGCGCCAGGCGATGTCGGTCATGCGGCCATCCTCGACGAGACCCATGCTGCCCGACGGCACGCTGACGTCGGTGAGATCGCAGCTGATGGCACAACTGCCAAACAGCGGCGGCCGGTATTCGATGGCTTCAAGCAGGTGCTCACCGTCGGTGTTGAGGTTGCCGACGATGAGCGCCCGACGCCCGTTGGGTTGATAGGCGAGCGCCTGCTGTCCTCGACGCGTGATGCGCGCGTCGGTGGTGTCGATGACGCCGTTGTCGAACCGCGTGGCTGAATCCTGAATGTCGAGCATCAACGCTTCGTCGCGGGCGGGGCTGCCGGCCACGAACAATGGGTTCGACACCGACGAGCCGAAGAGGTTGGTGGTGGTTTCGGGCTGCCCTCCGACGAGCGTGAAGTACACTTGGTCGCGTCCACTCCAGCCGCAAGCGGCAAAAATACCGGGGCCACCGAAGACGTTGTCGACGAGCGCCAGCCCGCCCATGCCGTCGCACCCGGCGCTGATGAACTGGCTGCCGAGATATGTCCACATGTCGGCAATGGGGTCGTACAGCCTGAAGAACACGGTGGCCGACCCTGCGTTGCTCGTCGAGAACAGCATGGCGTATTGGCCTTCCCACCCGAAGACGACGCCGTCGACGCTTTGCCCCGGCGGGGGGCTCAGGCGGGTGAACAACGCAGCTTCTGTGAACACGGGCGACACAGGATCGGCGGTGACGGCAGCAGCATAGGCATCGTGTTCGACGCGGATGACCACGCCGCTCTTGGCATCGTCGACGCGTCCCTGTCCGACGATGAGTGCGGTGTTGCCGTCGTCGGCGAAGGTGACGTCGAAGAAGTACAGCGTTTCAGAGGCTTCACTGAGGTTGAACGTCGTCGTCGTCATGTCGCCCAGACGAATGAGATGCACGTCGTTGTACGCCTCCAACACCAAGGCGTAGTCACCCGATGGATGCACCGCCACCGCACGCGTGTTGTCGACGCCGCCCACGGGCACGCGCTCGAAGATGTAGCTGCCGCGATTGGGCGGCGTGTCGGGCTCAGGGTCGGGAGATGGCGTCGGTTCAGGTGTGGGGCTCGGCTCTGGCGACGGCGTTCCCGCGTCGTCAGGAGGGGGCTCAGGCGAAGGAGAGGGCGCTGGCGTCGGCGTCGGCTCGGGCGTCGGCGTCGGCTCGGGCGTCGGCGTCGGTTCTGGCGACGGCGTCGGTTCTGGTGTCGGCGTCGGCTCGGGCGAAGGAGAGGGCGTCGGCGTCGGTTCTGGCGTTGGCGTCGGTTCTGGCGTTGGCGTTGGCTCTGGTGTTGGCGTCGGCGTTGGCTCGGGGATTGGCTCAGGGGACGGTGTGCCGCCCACGCGAATGCATGCGCCACCGATGCACGACGTCGCGCCATACGTCGTCGGGCAGTCGGGAGTGGTGGTGCATCCACCGATGGGCTGGCACGTCTGAGCGTCGTCGCAGAACATGGCGGTGACGCAGTCGTCGTGGTCGATGCACTCGGGCGGCGGGGTCGGCGCCGTGCAAGTGCCTTCGATGCATTCGTTGTCGTCGAGACAGTCGGCGTCGTCGAGGCAGCGGCCCGGCGCCAGCGTACAACGGTCGACCAAGCAGACTTCCCAGGGATCACATTGGTCGTCTGTGCGGCACTCGGCGACGACGATGGGCTCGGGTTCGGGGCTGTCGACCGTTTGCAGGCACGCCGTCTGCAAGACGGTCGTCGTCGACGTCAACAACAACGCGACAACAGGCACCAGGCGAAGCACTGGCGCCCACGTCGAGGGGGTCGGCGATGGCACAGACACGGCAGTTCTCGCAGAAAAAGGCAGTCACCATAGGGTGACACGGCAGGCCCGACACGCAAACCCCGACGTCGTCTCCGCATCTGCAGCAGTTGCGATCCGAGACGCATCCAGGCACAACATGGGGTGCGCCTTGGGCACCGACGTCGTCGACGTCAGGCTTGTTGGAGCCGGGAGACACCATGATGGGATTCACCACCCGCGCGTCGACTTCGACCGCGCTGTTGCTGTTGTTGGCGGCGTGCCCCACGCCCACCGACGAGATCGTCCCCCCGACGGCGCCCGGCTCGCCCCGGGCGGTCGCCGGCAACGCCAGCGTCACCCTCACCTGGGAGCCGTCGCAGGGCGCCGACCGGTATGACGTCGTGTTCTCCGGTTCGTCGGGCGCCTTTTCTGCCGACGACGTCATCGAAAACGTCAGCTCGCCGTTTGTGCACATCGGGCTCATCAACAACGTGCGCATGTTCTACGAAGTGCGCGCGGTGAACGTCGCGGGCACCGTGTCGAGCGTCGAGGTCAGCGCCACCCCAAACATCGCCGCCACTGCCCCGCGCGCCCCGCGCAACGTCTCCGCCACCGGTGGCGACGGCCGCGTCACCCTCGAGTGGGACGCCCACCCCGACGCGCTGTACTACACCGTCTACCGCGGCAACGGCCCGGGCGTGACGACGGCGACGGGCTTTCCCACGGTCAACGCCGACAATCCTTTTGTCGACGGCAACAGCATCACCAACGGACGCACCTACCACTACATGGTCATCGCCACCTACGACGACGGCGACAGCCCCATGTCGGCCGAAGTCTTTGCCACCCCTGATGCGGAAGGGGGCGGTGACGACGTGCCCAGCGCACCTCTCGACGTCGTCGCCATCGGTGGAGACGGGCAAGTGGCGCTGGCGTGGTCGGCGTCGGCCGGTGCCACCCGCTACAACGTCTACGGCAGCGACAGCGCTGGCGTCAGCACCACGGCCACGCCGGTGACGACGACCACCACAACTTCTGCGGTCGACACCGGCCTCCCCAACGGCATCGCACGCCACTACCTCATCACGGCCGAAAACGACGAAGGTGAGAGCGCCGGGTCTGCTGAGGTCACAGCCACGCCGTCCATGTCGACGACGACACCGAGCTTGGACCCGCCTCTCAATCTCACCGCCACCGCGGGCGCCGACCACGTCACCCTGCAGTGGACGCCCGTCACCGGCGCCACCCACTACACGCTGTACTTCTCGACGACGGTGGCCCCCACGCCACAAACCGGCACCCCCATCGTCGGCGTCACCTCTCCGTTCGTGCACCAAGGCGGGCTTCTCGCCGGCACCACCTACTCCTACGTCGTCACCGCCTCGAACGCCGACGGAGAAAGCGCGGCCTCCAACGTCGCCAGTGCCATCGTCGGCGGTGTGAACCCCACCAGCTTTGCCAATGTGTCGTCGACGGTGACGGGCGGTGTCCTCGACATCAACTTCAAGAACCTCACCACCGACGAGAGCATGCCCGCCGACGGCGTCCTCGACTCTGCCCTCATCGTCCGCGTGAAAAATGCCCAAGGCCAACTCGTCACCGGACACACGGTGCAAGTCGCCGGCGGCATCACCGGCGCCATCCCCGAGGTCATGGGCACCGGCCAACACCAAACCTTCGTCGAGGGCCACCTCGTTCCCGCCACCTTCACCTTCACCGTCAGCGGTGCCCAAGTGAACGGCAGCAGCGAGGTCGAACTGCTCACCATGCCCACCTGTCAGGTGACCGCGCCGACGTCGGGGGCCACCCTCCCCGTTGGGCAAGACATCGAAGCCACCTGGACCGGCAACAGCCACGAGTACGTCGGCGTCTACGTCGAGGATGCCGCCGGCAGCGTGTCCTACGCCCCCAACGGCCAAGACCCCAACGTCGATCCGTGGTTTGTCCCCGACCCCGGCGGCGTCATCTTGCCGGGCACCGACTTCACCACAGCTGGCCCCTGGTCGCTGCGCATCACGGCCGGCTGGCACGTCGTCGCCGGCACGTCGACAGCAGAAGTCCGCGGCCTGCACACGTGCAAAGTCGACGCTGTTCTCCAGTAGCGTCTACCCCATGAACTTCTTCCAAGCCGAGCCAGAGCGAACGCCGCCCATGGCGTGCCCGGCCAGCGGCACATGCGGGAAATACAGCTTGCGCATGAAGCGCGTGAACAGCTGGTTTTCGCTCCACTGACGACGGGTGTAGCCATACACGCCCGGGCCCCGCCGGGCCTGCTGTGAGAACTGACTCGCTTGCGTCGAGCGCACCGGCCCCTTGCCCAACGCCTCTTGCCGTCGGGTGCCCTCGTCGAGAAACTCGTGTTCGGAGTAGATGGCGAAGGCCTCATCCATCGACGCCCGCGACCCAAACGTCGGGCGCAGCACGCGGTAGATGAGTTGGCGCTCGTCGTCACCAAAGCCCATCTCGTGCACGGCGTGGGCAAACTCATGGGCCACCAATGCCTCTGTGCGCAGCAGATGTTCACGGCGAAAGCCGATGCGCGACGTCGACCAACTGGTGTCGTGCCAGAAGAGTCCGGCGGCGCGCTCCAACGCACACGTCGGAAACCCGTGGTCGCGAAACAGCGCTCCCTCGTCGAGAACGACGACGTGCACGCGGTCGGCCGTCTGCAGGCGCTGCAACAGCGGCAAGTTGTGCTGCAGCAACGTCTGCGCCGCCTGGCGGATGTCGGCCGCCTCCGTTTTGCTGGCACCGTCGATGGTGACGTGGGACGTCCACCACGACGAGAAGGCCTGCTGCGCCGCCTTCGGCGATGCGCCGCCCGCAGCGTCAAACGCGTCGCCCCCGTCGAGAATCCGCAGTGCGGCCAACGGATGTTTCTGCACCACCGCCGCTGCCAACTTGCGTCCCGTCGGTCGTTCGCCTCGTTGCGTTTCAAATGCATCTGTCAGTTCGAATGCCATGAAGCCATATTGCGTCGCCGACTTGGCTGCGGCAAATCCAAGTCATGTCTGACGACACCGCGCCCACAACCCCAACATCGACCTCGACACTGCGCGTGCCGACGGGATGGATTCACTCCCCCCTCGTCGACCACGTCTTCATGTCGTGGGGCTGGTTGGTGGGGCTCGTCGCCTTTGTCGTCGTCAAACAACAGGTGGGGCTGAAAGAGTCGGCGGTCATCCTCGCCATCTTGGCCATCAACTTCTTGCACCGGCACATCACGTTTCCGCTGGTGTACGGCGACCCCGTCGTCGTCAGTGAGCGTGAAAAGTCCTACTTTGGGCTTCCGGTGCTGTTGCTCATCATCACCGCCATCTCGGTCAACGTGCACTCCGCTCCTGACGTCGTCGTCGATGGCAAGCACCTCGTTGACGGTGCTGTCGAGCTGCACGTGGACGCCAAGTTTGAAGGCCAACGGGTGTCGTGCCGCAACGCTTTCAACGGTGACATCGACAACGGTGGGCGCATCGCCCCCGAATGGCTGCTCTGCCCGTCCCCCATCGTCGTCAGCAAAGCCGACAGCGGAATGCGCTTTGGCCTCGCACTCGGCGCGGACAAGTCCTGGGTGCGCGTTCGCGTCGTCGACAAAGCGACTGGCAAAGAACTCCACCGTGCATCCAAATGGAGCAGCCGCCCCCTGTTTCTCCTCCTTGCCGCCCTCTCCGTGTTGTGGACCATCTGGCACACGCTGATGCAGAAGATGGGGCTGCTCCGCGTGTACGCCTCCATCTCCAAGACCGGTACGCCGTGGGGCGACCGCGTCTTCGTGTTCAGCTGGTTCTTGGCGGTGTTGTTCTCGCTGCTCGCCCGTGACGACGTGCGCGCCGTCGCTGTGGCCCGCTCCAGCTTCGCCCGCGTCGTCGACGGCATTGTTGCACCGTTGTCACCGTTGATGTGGACGCTCAGCGCCGTCGCGTTCGTGGTCGCCCTCTCGTCGACGTGGACGTTCATCAAAGACGTGCAGGCCAGGGGGCGGGTGGCATGGCCCCGCCTCAGCTTCGCCCTCAGCCTGTTGGTGTTGTATGGCGTGCTGTGCGTCGACCTCGTCATCGGCTACGCCATGTTGGGCTTGTCGCACTCCCTCGAATACCTCGCTTTCGTCGTGGTGTTCTCCAAGAAAAAATACGCCCGTGTCGACGACGACAGCGTGCCCATGGTGCGCTGGACCCGTCGCCCATGGCGCTCGCTCGCCGTGTTTGTCGTCGTGTTCTGGGGGGCGTTTTTTGCCGCACGGTGGGCGTCGAGCAGCTGGCTGCACGTCTACATCGTCGGCTCCAGCTTCTTGCACTTCTTGTTCGACGGATGGATTTGGAAGGTGAAACGGCCAGCCGTGCATGCCCCTCTTTCTGGCGACAGTTGAGGTCGGATCCGGTCTGCGCCTATCCTGCAGAGGCGTGACATGCACGCCATTGGGATGGGACCGCACGAGAATGGGCGAACAAGACGTAGTCGAAACCACCGACTCGGGACGCATGCGACAGTTCACCCGGGCCCTGCTCGACGACTTGCGGGCCCTCGAGCGCATGCTCGACGAAGACCGCTTTGAGTCTGGCGTGCGTCGCATCGGCGCCGAACAAGAGATGTTCCTCGTCGACGTCGCCCACCGTCCGAGTTCCACCGCCGTCGACGTGCTCGAAGTGCTGAACGACGACAGCTTCACCACCGAACTCGCCAAGTTCAACCTCGAAGCCAACGCGTCGCCCCGCGTCTTCGGCGGCAAATGCCTCTCTGAGATGGAGGCCGAAATCGACGCCCTCGTCGACAAAGCCCGCGCCGCCGCCAACGCATGTGGCGCAGAGGTGCTGCTGTCGGGCATCTTGCCCACCGCGCGTTTGTCTGACCTCGGCCTCGACAACATGACGCCCATGCCGCGCTACTTCGCCCTCAACCGGGCCATGAAGCGGTTCAGAGGCGGTGAGTTTCGCGTCGACATCAAAGGCCTCGACGAGCTGCACTGCAGCCACGACAACGTCATGCTCGAGGCGTGCAACACCAGCTTTCAGGTGCACTTTCAAGTCGCCCCTGCCGAGTTCGCCAAGCTCTACAACGTCGCTCAGGCCATCACCGCGCCGGTGATGGCGGTGTCGGTGAATTCGCCCATCCTCCTCGAGAAACGGCTGTGGCACGAGACGCGCGTGGCGTTGTTTCAGCAGTCGGTCGACGCCCGCTCGACGGTGAACACCGCCCGGGGCGAACGTCCCCGCGTCGACTTCGGCGAGAGCTGGGTGAACGAGTCCATTCTCGAAATCTTCCGCGAAGACATCAGCCGCTTCCGCTCGGTGCTCGCCATCGAACGCGAAGAGCCGCCCGACGAGGTGCTCAACCGCGGCGAGAGCCCCAAACTCTCAGCACTCCGCTTGCACAACGGCACCGTCTACCGTTGGAACCGCCCGTGCTACGGCATCGGCGACGACGGCACCGCCCACCTGCGCGTTGAAAACCGTGTGCTGCCCTCTGGCCCCACCGTCGTCGACGAAGTGGCCAACGCGGCGTTCTTCTTCGGTCTCATGGCCAACTTTGCCGAATCGGTCGAAGACATCACCCGCACCTTCGCCTTCGACGACGCCAAGGCGAACTTCTTCGCCGCGGCCCGCCACGGCCTCGACGCCCAATTCCGCTGGGACAAAGGCAAGAGCTACAGCGCCGACGCCCTCATCCTCGACGAGCTGTTGCCCGCCGCCCGTGAAGGATTGACGCACGGGCAAATCGACAGCGGCGACATCGACCGCTACCTCGGCATCATCGAAGAGCGGGTGCGCGCCCGAAAAACCGGCGCCCAATGGGCCCTCGGGTCCATCGCCTCCATGGCCGGCCAAGGCACCAAAGAGGCCCGGCTGCGGGCCCTCGTCGCCCAGACCATCGACTCGCAAAAGGCCAAGCGGCCGATTCACACCTGGCCCCAAGCCACCCTCGACGAAGACCTTCACGACTGGCGCAACTCCTACCGCACCATCGGCCAGTTCATGACGCGCGACGTGTTCACCGTGCGCCCCGAAGACATCGTCGACCTCGCCGCCCACGTCATGGAATGGGAGCACGTGCGCCACATCCCCGTCGAAGACGACAACAACAAACTCGTCGGCCTCGTCACCTACCGCGATCTCATGCGCATCATCAGCCGCGGCGACAAAGGCGCCTCGGTGGTGGTCTCCGACGTCATGAAGGCCGATCCGGTGAGCATCCCGCCCGAGACGTCCACCCTCGACGCCATCTCCATCATGCGGTCGCAAAAGCTCAGCTGCCTGCCGGTCACCAATGCCGACGGCCAGCTCATCGGCATCGTCACCGAAAACGACTTCCTCGACGTCGCCAAGGTGCTGCTGGTGAAAGAGCTCAAACGTGTCGACGCCCCCATCCAGAGCGACGCCTCCCTGGCCGACTGCGACCCCGTCGACTGAAGCCACCCGACGTCAACACCGCAAGCAACGATGACGTGACCACCACGTCAGCTTTCTGCTGTGCAGGGCGCCTTCAGAGCGCTACAACGGCTTCTGCAGCTGCTTTGCTGCCGATCCACCTGGCGTGCTGCCCCCGAAGCAGCCCCAACGCGTGGGAGGTGTGACGTCGTGAAGTTCTCCACACCCAAAGCCGCCTCCACGGTTTTGCCCTTTGTTCTGCTGTGCAGCGTCGTCGTCGTCAGCGGCGTCGCCTCAGCCAAGACCACAGCGCCGCGGACGTTTTGCGAACTGCGTCCCGACGCGCCCGACTGCCAAGGCCGCGTGCCCACCTGCGCCATGTGTCATGCGGGCCCGCCGACCTTCAACGCCTATGGCGCCGACCTCGTCACGGCGCTGTACGCCACCGACTACGACGGCAGCAACTTCGACGCCATGCTCGACGAGGCGCTCAACGCCATCGGCGCCGACGACGCCGACGGCGACGGGTTGCTCAACGATGAAGAGCTGACCCTCGGCTTGGCGCCGGGCAACCCCCTGTCGCATTGGGCCGCGCCCGCTGCGCCCGAAGGCGAACGCAACGCGTTTTACGACGTCGGCACCTACGATGCCGACTACGCCATGCAGCGGGTGGCCCTCACCTTCTGTGGCAGCCGCGCCACCTACGAACAGCGTGAAGCCTTCTCCGGCGAAAGCGACAAAGGCGCCGCCCTCGACGCCCTCCTCGACGAGTGTTTGACGTCCGACTACTGGCGCAACGACGCGCTGCCGCGCATGGCCGACAAGCGCATCAAGCCCCTCGAGGCCATCGGCTTCGACGGGCTCATCCCCCTCGCCGACTACAACTGGGACTACCGCCTCTTCGTCTACGCCCTCACCGACGGGCACGACGCACGCGACCTGTTGCTCGCCGACTACCACGTCGACGTCGAGGGCAACATCATCGAGGGCATCATTCCCATCCCGCCCAACGCCGCCCTCCCCGTCGGTGGCCAACCGCTGCCCCCCGAACGTCGCGCCGGCATGATCACCACCCAGTGGTTTCTCATGAGCCAGACCATGTTCAGCCATCTGCCACGCACCACGGCGGCGCAGGCCTACCGCTCCTACCTCGGCGCCGACATCGCCCGCCTCGAAGGCATTCTCCCCGTCGAGGGCGAGCCCGTCGACGTCGACAACGCCGAGGTCGCACAAGAGGCTTGCGCCCGCTGCCACTCCACCCTCGACCCGCTGGCCTACGCCTTCACCCCCTACGACGGCATCGGCGGCGGCTACAACAACTACGGCGGAGGCAATGTGTTGAACGCGCTGCACCTCACCGGCGCCTACACCCCCGAACGCGACATCTGGAACCGCCAGAGCGTTTTCGCCGGCAGCGACGTGCAAGACCTCGTCGATTGGGCCGACGTCGCCGCCAACTCCGACATGTTCCGTCGCAACTTGGTGATGATGTTCTGGGAGCAAGCCTTCCAACGTCCGCCGCTCCCCGACGAACTCGACACCTTCCACGACCTCTTCAACGCCGTGCCCGGTGACAACTACAGCGTCGACGCTCTGTTGCACCGTCTCATCCACACCGACGCCTTTGGAGTGCCGTGATGCGTGTTCGCTCTGTTCACTTCGCCGCCCTCTTCGCTTTGTCGACGACGTTGGCCCTCGCCGCTTGTGAAGGCACCACGCCTGCCGAGCCCGACCCGCAGCCCGAGCCCACCGTCGACGGCGGCGGCAACGAGCCCGAGGTCGACGCACCGCTTGAAGACATGGCGCCGTCGACGCGCAACGACTTGCGTTGGGTGCGGGTGCGGGCGCTTGAAAACTCCCTCGGCGCCGCACTCCGCCTCACCAGCAGCGAGATTTGCCAAGAGCTCGGCCGCTTCTCGTGCACCGAGAAGGTTCACCTCGTGGCCCTCGGCGGCAACGACCCCTTCGAGCTCGCGCAATACGAACCGCAGGCCCTCCCCGGCACCACCACCTGGCCGGCCTTTGAGCGGCTGGTGACGTCGGCGTGCATGGCCGCCCGCGACAAAGAGGCATCCGCGCAAACGCAGTTCATCTTTCTCGACCTGCCACTCAACGACACGCCCCTCAACCTCGACGACCAGGCGGTGCAATTCGCCGTCGACGACACCATCACGTCGCTGTACCGCAAGCTGCACGGGCGCAACCCCACCGACGCCGAGCGCGCCATCGCCACCGAGTTGTCGCGCACCGCCGACGGCGCCGCCGCGACAGGCAACGCCTTTGCCTTGCAGTCGTGCATGGCCATCGCTTCCACCACCGAAACCCTTCTGCAGTAGGTGCCACGCATGACTTCCAAGTTGCCTTCGTCTCGAATGCTTTCTCGTCGTCAACAACAGCGTCGCCACCTGTTGAAGGCGTCACTGGCCTCGTCGGCTGCGGCCATGCTGCCGCGCTTCAGCCGCGCCCAAACGACCGCTGCCATTCCCGAGCGGCTGCTGTTCGTCGTCGCCGCCACCGGCGGTGGCAGCATCCTCGACAGCTTCTTGCCGGTCGCTGCCTCCGACGTCTCGTCGAGCGAAGCGGCGTCGACGCTGTTGGTGCACCCCGACAACTTGGTGGCCCAGCCCCAGGGCAGCACCTTGCGCTGTGTGCGCAACCGCGGGGGCAACATCACCGAGCTGCCGGCCGGATACGGACTCGCCCAAGACGTCTTCTTGCAGCGCCACCACCAAGACACCGCGGTGCTCACCGTCGAGGGCACCAGCGTCAACCACCGCGTGGCCCAGAAGCGTTCGCTCACCGGCAACAGCGCGCACACGGGGCGCACCATTCAAGAAGCCATGGCCGTCGCCCACGGCGAGTCGTTGTTGCTGCCCAACTGCAACATGGCGTCTGACGGCTACTTGGAGCCTGGTGACGACGTCACCCTGCCCTTGTTCGCCCGCGCCGAACCCATCGCTGACCCCTCCACCTTTCCCCTCGCCACCCACGGCAGCAAAGGCATCCTTGGCGCCCCGGCCTCCGCCGACATCGCCCGGGTGCGCTCCATTCGCGACCGCCTCGACGACGCCTCGCCCTTTGGCCACACCTACCAAAACGCTCCACTGCGCCAGCGGGTGTTGGCGCAACGCGCGCAAGTTGAACAACTCGAAGCCCTCGACCTCGTCACTGAGCTCATGTTCCGCTCCAACGGCGGCGGATTCCCCCTCGAGAACTTCGGCCTGTCGTCGTCGTCGCTGTCGGAGCAAATCCTCGATGTCTTCCCCGATGCCGGCACCGACGCCTTTCACGCCCAAGCCGCCCTCGCCTTTTTGCTGGCACGCTCCGGTGCCGCCTCGTCGGTGACCCTCGCGCCGAGCTTTTTGCCCATCATCGACGGCATCTCGCTCACCAACCCGCCGCTGGCCTTCGACTTCTCGCACGTCGACCACTACGGCACGCAGAACGTCATGTGGAGCCGCATCCTGCTCGTCGTCGACGGCCTCATTCAGCTGCTCAAAAGCGCGCAAGTCGGCAACACCGGCACGACGCTCTTCGACCGCAGCCTCATCTACATCGCCACCGAATTCGGCCGCTCCAAGACGCGCCCGGCGAACGCCAACGACCACTCCACCGGCCACCATCTCAACAACGGCGTGGTCATGATTTCGCCGCTGCTCAAGGGCAACCGGGTGTATGGCGGCGTCGACCCCGAAACCTGCCTGACCTATGGCTTTGACCCGGCCACAGGTGACCCTCGACCAGGCACGCGCATGGCCGAGGCCGACGTGCACGGCGTGCTCTGCCAAGCGATGAACATCGACTACAACGGGCGGGGCGACTACAGTGGCGTGGTTCGCTGACGGTTCCGTCACCGTTACGACGCACAGCGTCGTCACCATGCACAAATCTCGCCCGTTGGCGAGGACAAAAAAGATCAGTGTGATTTTCGTCCACCGCCCGCGCTTCGTGCGTTTCAGCCGTGAATCCCCTTCGCCCCGCCCTCTTGCGGCTTTGGGTATGCTGCCGTGGTGACTGCCACCACCCAGACCCAGAGCCAAAGCGACGAATGGTTGTCGCGGTTTCACGCCGGTGAGCACGGAGTTCTTGTGGCCGTCTATCAAGAGCACTTTCAGAGCGTTGACGGCGCCATCGGCCGCGTGCTGCAAGGCGTTGACCGCGAGGCGGTGGCCCAAGACGTCTTCGCCCGGGTGTTCACCGAACCCGAATTTCGCGCCAAGTTCTCCGGCGGAAGCATTCGCGCTTGGCTGTGCACCGTCGGCCGCAACCGCGCCATCGACCACCTGCGCAAGATCGGCCGCGAAGATCTCGTCGAGCACCACACCCTCGAGCGGGTGGGCGGCGCCACCGAACAAGAGCACACCTTCGAACGACGCGAAGCCAAGGCCCTCATCGACCGCTTTCGCGAAGAGGTCTTGCCCCCCAAATGGAAAGACGTCTTCGAGGCGCGCTTCATCGAACAACTCAGCCAGCGTGACGCCGCCAAGAAGCTCGGCATCGCCCGCACCACGCTTGCCTATCAAGAGCTGCGCATCCGCTCGAAGCTCAAGGCATTTCTCACCGGCGACGACGACGACGCCACCGCAGGGGAGGCCGCATGAGCCAGCTGACCCTCAAAGACGCCAAGCGCATCATCGACGCCCACTTCGAAGGGCGCGGCGGCCCTCACTCCGCCGAAGCCGCCCGAAAAGCCATCGCCGAGGTGCCTGCGGCCCAGGCGCACTACGAAAAGCGCGCTTTGCTTGCTGAACTCGACCCCAAGGGCATGGGCGCCCAAGACCGCATTGCGGCCAGCTTGGGCATCCCCACGTCGTCCCCCACGCCGTCCAAGACCCCATGGTTTGCAGGCGTGGGCGCCTTTGCCATGGCCGCCGGACTCTTCGCCGTGCTCATGACCCAGCCCACCGACGACGGCTTTGTCGCCAGGGGCAGCGGCGACGCCGGCGAGGTGCAAGCCACGGTCATCGCCTACAACCTCAGCAAAAACAAAAAGGCGCTCGCCGCGTCTGACGTCATGGGCAAAGACGACGAACTGGCTTTCGCCTACGTCAATCCGCAAGGGCAAAAGCACCTCATGGTTTTCGCCGTCGACGAGAAGAAGAACGTGTATTGGTTTCATCCCGCATGGACCGACCCCGACGCCCGCCCCTCCGCCATCGCCGTGGAGCAGACCACGCAGCAACATGAGCTCAAAGAAGCCGTCGCCCACGACTACCAAGGGGGCAAACTGCAGGTCTTCGCCTACTTCTCGGATGAGCCCCACGACGTCGTCGAAGTCGAAAGCTGGGTGGGCAAAGGCGACCTCCTCAAACGTCCCGGCGTCACCCAACTGTCGGCCGTGCAGGTGACCCCGTAGGAGCCGCTATGAACCGTCTCGTCGTCGCTGCCGCCTTGGTGTGCACGTCGCTGTTGGCGGCGTTGCCCAGCCAAGCCCAAGACGAGACGGCGCGGTTTGCGTTGGTCATCGGCGCCAACGACAGCATCGACGAAGACCTGCCCACCTTGTCGTACGCCGACGACGACGCGGCGCGGTACTACGACTTCTTCAACAGCATTGGTGTGCGCACCCGGCTCATCGCCTCCCTCGACGACAGCACATCGCGCTTGCACCCCGACGCCGCAAAGGTGGCCCTGCCTGCCATCGGCACCTCCTTTGACGCACAACTCGCCGCATTGGTGCACGACGTCAAACGCGCCCGCGCCGACGACCGCTTCGTCGAGGTGTACTTCGTCTTCGCCGGCCACGGAAACCACAAAGACGGCAAGGGCTACCTCACCCTCGAAGACCGCCGCATTCGGGGCCGCGACCTCTTCGGCGACGTCGTCACGCAAATCAACGCCGACCGCACCCACCTCATCGTCGACGCCTGCTACAGCTTCTTGCTCACCCAAGACCGTGGGCCAGGCGGCCGACGCAAAGCGGCCCAAGGCTTCGCCAACCTCAACCACCTCAGCCAAAACGGCGTCGGGCTCATCCTCTCGACGTCGAGTGCCGCTCGATCCCACGAATGGCAGGGTTTTCAGGCCGGCGTCTTCTCCCACGAGGTGCGGTCTGGACTGTACGGCGCAGCCGACGTCGACGGCGACGGACGCGTGTCGTACCGCGAGCTCGCCTCCTTCGTGCAAAGCGCCAACCGCTCGGTGAAGAACGAGAAGTTCAAACCCAAGATCTTCGTGCGGCCGCCCAACGACGACAACGTGCTCCTCGACCTCAAACTCGACACGCCCCCGACGCTGCTTCTCGACGGCCAAGTCGCCGGGCACTACCTGCTCGAAGACGCCGATGGCATTCGCTACTTCGACGTGCACAACAGCCGGCGACAGACACTGCGCTTGGTGCGCCCGCAAAAGTCGCCGCTGTTCTTGCGTCGCATGAAAGACGCGTCCACCGCCGACGACATCGAATACGTGATCAAAGACCAGGCGCCGACGGTGCGCGTGGCCCAGCTCGACGTCAGCAAGCCCGAAGGGCAGTCCCGCGGCGCCGAACACCATGCCTTCTCCAGTTTGTTCGACCGCCCTCACTCCGAAGAACAGCTCGACCGCTTCTCCATTTCAGACGTCACCCTCCCCGACGACGGGGGTGGACTCAGCTGGAAGGTCGCCGTCGGAGGCACCAGCCTGGGCGTCGCCACCGCGTTGGTGCTCACCGGTGTCGGCGCGTTCGCCACCGGCGCGCTCCTCATCAGCGGTGTTCCCGCCTCGGCGACCGGCGCCCAAGCCGAAGAGGCCAACACCCTCGCCACGGTTGCCGAGGTGTCCACCGCAGCGCTGGTTGGCACCGGGCTCGTCGTCGGCGTCGCAGGCGCCGGGCTCATCGCCTGGGAATTTGTCGGAGACGAAGAATGAAACGTGCGTCGACCTGGCACTTGTGGGCGCTTGCGGCGGCGATGTCGACGTCGGTGATGGCGACGACGGCTTGTGAGTTCAACGCCTCGGGCTGCATCTGCTCGGACGGCCTGGTGTGCTGTGAAGGGCAATGTGTCGACGAGGGCACCTGCGACGGATCGCCCGCCGAGCCCGACACCAACGAGCCTGACGCCAGCGTCCTTCCTGCGGATGACGAGGTCATCGTCGTCGATGCCGAGCCTGCGCCTGCCGCGCCGCCGGCCACCCCGGCTCCCTACACCAGCTGTCTGCAAGACCTCCGCGTGGTGGTGACGCCGACGTTTGGGGCCGACGTCTTTGTCATGAAGCTCGGGCCGACCGGCTTTGTGCGCGTCGACCCCGACGGCCGGGCCCCGCCGGGCCAGACCACAGGCACCCAGGTCATCGTCAAAGACGGTGTGGTGGGCCTGTCGCACTACGGCCGCATTTCGGGGTTGTCGTCGTCGACGTTGCAGCCGGTGCAGCTGCGCCCTGGCGAAGAAGAACTTGATGGCAGCGGCGACCAATTCAGCAAAGACGTCATCGCCAAGGTGGGCGACTGGTGGGTGCATGGCGGCGACGAGCTGTCGTTCTTTCACCCGTCTGACCCCAGCCGGGATGCGTCGTCTGACTTCTTGTCGACGCAGTTTCGACGTCACGTCGTGCCCTTCGTCGTCGACGGCGTCGACAGTGCGGCGCTGTCGACGCGCAGCGGGATCATCCTGGTGCAAGACAACGACGACGCGCCTCCCACGTACACCATCCTCGAAGACGCCGAACGGCTGGGCGAGTCGTTCAGCGACGACGGACGGGGCGTGGCCTACGACGACGTCACGCAGTCGTTGGTGGTGGCCAGCGAGGGGGGCTTTGCCGTGTTGCGACGGATGTCTGGCTTCAGCGTTCGCGACGACAGCTTCTCCGCGTTGCCGGCGCACCTGCCGGCCAATGGTGAAGTCAACGCCGTCGCGGCGGGTGACGGCCACGCCTATGTCTTCGCCAACGTCGACGCCGACGACAATCTGCTGAAGATCGACTTGTCGACGACACCGCCGCAGGTGGTCGCCCAAGGCAGCTGGTCGACGCCCTTCGCCACCTGGGACGACGCCCAGCAAGCCGCCTACGCCTGTGGCCACGTCGTGCTGCTCGGCAACGACCAAGCGGTGTTGCGGCTGTTCAACAGCGACACCCTCGAACAAGTGGTGGGCGCCCCTGTCGTCGCCGACCGGCCGGGCAGCATGTTCGTCACCACCCGCCAAGACCTGCAGCTGGAGGGCGACGAATGAGACTTGTCTGTCTTGCCATCTTGGTGTTGACGTCGACGACGGCTTGTTTGCCACGTGCGCCCACCACCGGCCGGCCGTGTCCGTGCGCGACGGGCGAGGTGTGCTGTGACAACAACTACTGCGCCATCGACCGCGCGAGCTGTGGCGATGCGGAGCCGTCGGTGTCGCCTGCGGGTGAACCTGAGCCTTCGGTGTCGCCCGAGCCCTCCGCGTCGCCTGAGCCATCGGTGTCGCCCGAGCCGTCGCCGACGCCAGAGCCGACGCCGACGCCGACGCCAGAGCCGTCCCCAGCACCAGAGCCGTCGCCTTCACCCGACCCAGAACCCGACCCCATCGATCGCACCTGCCTCAACGACCTGCGGTTGGTGGTGTCGACGTCCAACGGCAACGACAACCTCAAGGTTTACAAAAAGCGCGCCATTGGATTCGGCGAGGTCGTCGTCGAAAACACCGTCTCCCGCACGGGGTTCGCTGCGCTCGACGGCAACCGCGTGCTCGTCTCCAACTACGCCGACATCTACGCCTATTCGACCTCGACCTTCGCTCAGGTGAACGCCCGCAGCGATGGCACCACCCTCGACGGCTCCGCCAGTTCGCAGTCGGCCAAAGACACCTTGGCGCTCATCGACGGTTGGGTGGTGGTGGGCCACGACGCGCTGGAGGCATTTCACGTCAACAACCCCAGCCTCGACGCCGAACTCGACACCAGCGCGGGAGGCGGACTGTACCTCAATGTGGCGACGTCTCGGCTGGGCGACAACGACGTCGCGGCCTTCGCCCGCAACGATGGCGTCGTTGTCGTTTTGGGAGACGGGATGGACGCCGCCCCCGGCGTCACGCCCGCCATCGACGAGGGCACCTACAGCTGGAGCACCAGCGCTTCGCTCCGACGAGGCATCGCCATCGCCGACGACGTCTTGGTCTTCTCGGGTGAGGGCTCGGTGTTCTTTGCGCCGCTCACCACACCGGGGTCGACGTCGACGTACGAATTCGGCGTCGACTTTCCCGCTGCCATGCAGAGCAGCGCCATCGTCGCCAATGGCACCGACGTCATCGTCATGGCGCAAACCACCACCGACATCAGCATGTTTCGCTTCGACGTGAGTGGCTTTTCGGCTGGGGGTGCCGCTCCGACACCGGTCGCCACCGGCACCTGGCGCGCCAGCGGTGACAACAACGCCTATGTCGCAGGGGCGGCCATCGTCTGCGGCGCCCTTGTCGTCGTCACCAGCCGCTCCGACAACGCCATCCGCGTGTTTGACGCCGAGACCCTTGACCTCGACGCCGAAAACACCGGCAGCGGCGTGGCGGGCAATCCACGGCACGCCTTCATCACCACCCGCACCGCCCTTGGGGTGATGGGAGACGACGGATGAAAGCCATCCTGCCTCTCCTGTTGCTCGCGGCCGTGTGCGGCTGCGCCCCCGTCGACCCCGAGGGGCCTCCTCCTTCTGATGGCGGTGCATCCTCGGGCCCCGATGTCGTCATCGACGACGCCCCCTTTGTCGTCGACGATGCCTGTGCCGCCGACCAACGCCTCGTGCTGCAATACAGCTACAGCGCGCCCTTCTTGAAGGTGGTGCGCCTCTCGGCCGGTGGCAACGCCCTCGAAGAGGTCGCCTACAGCCCCACCGTCGACGGTCAGGTGCCTGTGTCGACCGGCGCATTTGTCGACGACGGACGGCTGATGCTCGTCACCAACCACGAGATGACAGCGCGCGACCTCGCCACTCTTGAACCCGTGCAGGTGCGCCCCGGCAACGACGACGTCGACGTCGGTGGTTCGGCGTCGTACGGCACCGCGTCTGGCATGCGCCTCGGCACGTGGTTGGCGACGTTTTACGACGACGTGCACTTTCACCACCGCAACGACGAACGCCGCGACGGCGACGCCGACCACGCCGTGCGCTACCACCTGCCAGCCGGCCCCTTCACCTCGGGGGCGCAGACGCTGGGCTTCGCCGCCTTTGACGAAGGCGTCATGATGCTCGTCGACAACGGTGCCGACACGCTGCCGACGGTGGTGCCGCTGCTGGACGGCCACGAGCAATCGTTCACCGCCCCCCATCGCGGGCTCGACTTCGACGAAACACAGGGCACGCTGCTTCTGGGGCGCGACGCTGGCGTCAGCGTCGCCTATGCGGCCGAGCGATTTGTCGACTTTCACGACGTCGACCTCGGCGGCGGAAACGTCTCTGCCGTCGCCGCCGACCAGGGCTGGGCCTTTGCCCTGCAAGACCACGACGGCGTCAACTTGCACCAGCTCGACCTCAGCACCCAACCGCCGCAGGTGCGTCGACGTCGGGCCACGGCAGAGCCTGGACGCATGGCCCCCGACGCTGCCCGTCTGTTTTGCGGACGTTTGGTGGTGCTCAGCAGCACAGGCGCCGCCAGCCAACTCGAGCTGTACGACGCCAACACCCTCGCCGCCCTCGACGTTCTCGCCGTCGAAGGCGCCCACCTCATGCAGGCCGCCAAAGACGACCTCGGCACCGACTGAGCCAAGGCCGCCGGCAACGACAAACGCCCCCATCTCTGGGGGCGTTTTGCATGTTGGTCGCTGGTGGCTACTTGCCGAGCAAGCCGGTGAGCAGCTTCGACAGCTTGGCTGGGTCAGGGGGCATCCCGCCCTCGGCGAGGATGGCTGCGCCGTACAGCAGGGTCGCCGCATCGTCGACGGCAGCCTGGTCGGCGTCGGAGTCGAGGGTCTTCAGCTTGGTGGCGACGGGGTGGTTGGGGTTCACCTCCAAGATGCGCTTCACCTTGGGCACTTCACGTCCCATCTGCTTCAGCAGCGCCGCCATCTGCGCCGTCATCTCGCCCTCTTCTCCGACGAGACACGCGGCCGACTCAGTCAGGCGCTTCGACAGACGCACCTCGCTGACGTGGTCGTCGAGCGATGCTTGCAAAGCGGTCAGCCACTTTTCGTCGGCTTCGTCGACCTTCTCGTCTTCACTGTCGTCGTCGTCGTCGAGGCTGAGGTTGCTCTCGGCCACATTCACGAACTTCTTGCCGTCGTATTCGAGGCCGCGGCCGAGCCACATCTCGTCGACGGGATCGACGAACAGCAGCACTTCGTAGCCCTTGGCTTTGACCGCCTCGAGGTGGGGGGAGTGCTCCAATGCCTCCAGCGTCGGGCCTGACAGCACGTAGATGTCGTCTTGGCCTTCAGGCATGCGCTCCACGTACTCGTCCAGCGACGTGAACGTCAACTGCGTTTCTTCTTCGTCGTCGTCGTTGAGCTTCACCGGCACGTTCTTGTCTGAACGGGTGAAGGTCGACGCGCACAAGAAGCCGTCGAGGATGCGCTTTTGCTCTTTGTCGTCGCCGGCCAGCAGGCCTTCTTTGACGACGATGCCGAACTCCGTCCACAACGCTTCGTAGGCGCCGCGTTCGTCGATGCGCATGGCTTTGAGCTTGTCCAACACCTTCTTCACCAGCTGCTTGCGAATGACGCTGAGCTGGCGGTCTTGCTGCAGAATCTCACGCGACACATTGAGGCTGAGGTCGTGGGCGTCGACGACACCTTTCACCCAGCGCAGGTATTCGGGGAGCAGCTCTTTGCACTCGTCCATGATGAACACGCGCTTCACGTACAGCTGCACGCCACGCTTCATCTCGGGGTGAAAGAGGTCAAACGGACGCGTCTGGGGGAAGAACAGCAGCGCGTTGGCCTCAACGTTGCCCTCCATCTTCACCGGGATGTGCCCGGCGGGCGGCTGCCAGTCGTGTGAGATGTGCCGGTAGAACTCGTTGAGCTCGTCGTCGGTGAGTTCGCTCTTCGGCTTCGTCCAGATGGCCTTCATGGAGTTCAGGGTCTCCCAGACCCGCATCATCTTGGGCTCAGCGTCGTCGTCGGCGCCTTCTTCTTTGGGGGCCGGACGCTCCACTTCCATCTGAATGGGGTACGCCACGAAGTCGGAGTGCTTCTTGACGATTTGGCGCAGCACGTACTCCTGGGTGAAGTCGGGCATGCCAGCGTCGAGGTCGGCGTCTTTGAGGTGCAACGTGATGCGCGTGCCAACGACGTCTTTGTGCGCGGCTTCGAGTTCGTAGCTGCCGTCGCCTTTTGAAATCCAGCGCACGGCTTCTTCGCTGCCGGCGCGCTTGGTGAGCACTTCCACCTCGTGGGCCACGATGAACGAGCTGTAAAAGCCCACGCCGAACTGCCCGATGAGGTCGGTGTTGGTGTCGCTGGCTTTCGCCTCTTTCACGGCTTTCATGAACTCTTTGGTGCCCGACCGCGCGATGGTGCCGAGGTTGTTGACGACGTCGTCGCGGCTCATGCCGATGCCGTTGTCTTCGATGATCAACAGCCGCTCGTCTTTGTCAGCGGTGAGGGTGATCTTCAAAGCGTCGCCTGACTCCAGGCTGGCGTCTTTGCTCTGCTCAAACGCCAGGCGGTCGAGGGCGTCGGAGGCGTTCGACAGCAGCTCGCGCAAGAACACTTCTGGCGACGAGTACATGGAGTGCACCATGAGGTCGAGAAGCTGCTGAATTTCGGCCTGAAAGCTGTGGCGGCCGTCGGCGTGGTCGGTGGCGGTCGGATCGGTCATGTCGGGCTCCGAGGAGGCGGCAAAAAGGGAAATCTCTCCCCCTTGCTAGCCACCCCGACAACGCCGTCAAGGCAGGAGGATCCGCCCCGGCACCTGTGGCACCCGCAGCTGGTCTTGTTGCAGCACCGCCCGCAGGGCCAGCCCCTCCTCAGCGCTGAACGACAACGGCGTCGGCGGCGTCGGCACTTGGGTCTGCATCTCGACGAGGGGGGCCGCGTCGTCGGTGACTTCTGGCGCGCAGACATAGAGACCGCGGTTGGCGTCTTCGACGATTTGCAGGTCAAACCACCCCCGCGCGGCAGGGACATCTGCGACAAACTTGCTCCATGCAATGCCACCCCGCCGCTCGGTGTCGACGGAGACGTCGCGCACCAAGTTCACCTCAGCCGAGCCAACATCGTCGAAGAAGCCCGCCAAACGCACCGACACCTGCGCGAAGTTCTCGTCGTCGGCGCCTTCTGCGCGGCCCAACCACACCACGGCGCGCATGGGCCGCGGCACAGCTTTCACCGGCCCCGACGCGTACACGCCGTCGACGTGGGCCGGCAGCACCATCGCGGGTTGCCGCCCGGGAGAAGCCAAGGGCACCCGACGCTGCCAGCTGTGATAGGCAGACAGGTCGCCGGTGATGACGAACCAATTCTGCGTCGTGAACTGCGGGTCAAACACCAGATTGTGCAACGGCATGTCCGCGAACACGTTCACCTGACGCACCGTGCGCAGTGGCGGAGGGCCGGCGTCCTGTACGCCGGCGTCCTGCACACCGGCGTCGTCGCTGCCAGCGTCGTCCATGCCGCCATCTTCAACGCCACCATCTTCAACGCCACCATCCGCGATGCCACCGTCATCCACGAAGCCACCGTCGTCCTCCCCTGCATCCAACTCGCCGGCGTCGTCTGTGCCGGCATCGTCTGTGCCGGCGTCGACGTCGACGAAGGGCCCGGCGTCGAAACCGGCGTCGTCTCTCCCCGTGTCGGGGTGCCCGCTGTCGACGACCGTCACCACAGTGCCTGCGTCTTCATTGGCTGCATCCGCGTCAACGGCGCCGCTGTCGGGGTCCTCCCCAGCGTCGAGGTCGGCGCCCGCGTCTGGCGAACCCGCGTCGAAGACCTCATCGCCGGCATCATTGCCCCCTCCGTCGACGTCCACAGGTCCTGCATCGACCGCAGGGCCAGCGTCGGTGACAACGCCTGCATCTCGTCCTGCATCCGCGTCCCCAACGACGCCACCGTCGTCGTCGATGACGCCCGCGTCGTCGATGAGGGGAGTGCACCCATCGCAAGCACTCAGCGCCAACGCGGAGGTCACCGCGGCCACCCAGATCGCCCACACGCGTGTCGTCATGGCGTGCCTCCGGTGCTGTTCAGCCAGCTGCGCGCGGCCTCGACGACGGTGTCACGGCCGAGCAGGGCGTCGCTCTGCTTCTGAAAGACCTCTTCGTCTGGGCGCACACCCAACGCCGTCTGAAAGTCGAGATTGGGATCCGCCGTCGACGCCAAGAACAACGTGTCGTGAATCTGCACCGACCCACCGTCGACGCTGCCTGGCAAGCGGGGCAGGCGATAGATGACACCGTATGCCCCGTCGGCGGCGCCATGGCCAAAGATGCGCGTCTGCCCCGACCGCATCTGCAAAATGCGGCTGGTGTAGTCGTTGCCCGACACGTCGCGCACGTTGAGCACCGCCAACTTTGTCGACGACGCCTGGCCGTTGCCCACCGAAAACGCGGCCCATGGCCAGCGGTGGTCGCCGGCACAAGACACCAGCCAGCTCGTCGACAACGAGCAGTTCATGGTGCGCTGCTTTTCGACATAGGTCACCGGCGTCTCCCACCAGCTGAGGAGATCGACGGCGTAGTAGTCGTTGCCGTCGACGAGGTACGACACCAAGGCATCGACCCCCTCGATGGTGCCGCCGTGTCCAGTGCGCTGATCGAGGATCAGCTTGTCGGGTTGGGCGGCCAACGTCGACGTCACCTCAGCATGCCAGTCGGCGCCATCGTCGCCTTGGCTGCCGGGCACACCGTTGATGAGCAGGGTGGTGATCCCACCTTGGCGACGGCTGCCCGCAAACGCATACGCAGAGGGGTCGCCTTGCACCTGCCGACGAAACCGGTGGTCACACAAGGGCGCGTCGTACGCCCAGGCTGGCGTGTCAGTGGACAACGCCGCCACGCCGATGAGTTCGGCAAGATCAAAGCTGAACATGTCGACGTCGCCGGCGTCGCACGGCGTCGTTGGCGATGAGGGGGTGCACCGCTCGAAGGTCAACGTCGCGCCGGTCTGTGCAGCAGCAAGCATCAATGACGGCGTCAACACCGAGACGTCGCCCGCGGGATCGCCGCCGTGTTGCAGCAGCCGGTCGGCGAGATGCATCCAATCGACAGGATCGAGCCCGTCGACGTCGACGAGCACGTCCCCTTCTTGCAGCACGTCGGCGAGAGGGCCGGTGCCCGCCGTCGAGAACACCAGCGGCGCCAGACCTCCACCCGGCAGCAGGTCGGCCTCGCCAAACCCCAAGCACACCCCGCCCATCATCGGTTGCGGGTACGCCCACGTCGGTGCTGCGCTGTGTCCATCGTGGAGGTCGGCGATTGCTTCGCGCACCGTCGGCCAGAAAGTGGCGTCGGCGGCCTCCTGCCGCAGCATTGAGAACGTCGTCTGCAGCGTCGCCAAACGTTGCTGGGGAATGCGTCCCCCCTCCACGTGGGCAAACACAAACTCCAGGCGGCTCAACATCTGTGCGCGGTCGTCGTCGTCGAGGACGGGGCCGTGCACAAATGCAGCGTCGACACACTGGCCCCATTGGCAGACCCCTTGTGGCCCGCACACTTGATCTTCGTCCACCAGCGAGCAGCCGACCGCGGGCACCAATGCCGGCCCCAAGTCGACAAACTCCAGCCCGTCGAGCGACGCCGTCGCTGCGTTGTCGAACTCGGTGCGGCCCGTCTGCTGCGCCAGCAGGTACTGCTCGTCGACCATCAGCAGCTCGACGGGGCCGAAGGCACCAAAGCGGGCGTCGAATGGGCCCGTCGAATACTCCCGCCACCCGTCAGACGTCAGCCGCCCCGTCGGATGCAACCCCATGTTGGTGACGAAGGCGCCCGACGACGTCCGCACATACAACTGCAGGTCGTAGAGCGTGCCGCTGGCGTGCTGCCACACCGTCAGCTGCGTGCGTCGTCCCTCCAACGCTTGCGCAGCGGCCGTGACGTCGAGCGTGGCGTACGCCGCCTCCTGGGTGCGCAACACCAGCTGGCCCACGCCCTCCAACGCGTTGGGGTTTGGCAAGAAGTGGTTCTGCACCTGCTGCGTTGGCGTCACGCTGCCGTCGAGTGCGTTGAACACGAGGGGAAACGCCGCCATCACCGTGGCAGCGTCGTCGAAATCGATCTGCACCACGCCGTCGAGGTGCAAACGTCCCTCCGCGTCGAACGTCGACGCCAGCGTCGTCGTCGCTGTCATCAGCGCCAATGTGGTGAGCAGAAGAATCAAACGACGCATCCGTCGCAACAACCTGGGCATGGACACTCCCAACCAAGGGCGCGAAGCTATCAAGCCCCCCTCCTCGTCGACGTGATGTGCCGCAAGCAACCATGGTGACGACGCAACTCCTGCCATTTGGCGCCTGACATGCCTGTGGCAGATGCGCGCGCGACATTTTGTCATCTCCAACCACGACGGCTGAGTCCGTAGATGTTGGGCATGTCTACGTCCTCCTTGTTCTCGTTCGTCCGCCCCCTCTCCTTCGTCGCCGCCGTCGCTGTGCTGCCGCTGTCCGGCGCGGGCTGTGCTGGCGAAGACGGCACCGAGCCAAACCCCTCACCCGACGCCGCGCCCATCGCCCTCCGCCTCGACTTCGCCGCTGTCGTCGGTGACGAAGCCGCCGCTTGCGGCCAGACCTACACCCAACTCGGGGCCAACGGCCACACCGCCGAGCTCGCCGATGCCCGCATGTATGTCTCCAACGTCGAGCTGCAAAGCGACGCGGGCGAATGGGTGGGGCTCACCCTCGACGAGACCGACTGGCAAACCGCCAACATTGCCCTCGTCGACTTTGAAGACGGCACCGCCGGTTGCTCCGACTCAGGCACCGCCGACACCAACACCACCCTCACCGGAACCATCGCCGACGACACCTACACCGCCGTGCGCTTCGACATCGGCGTCCCCTTCGAAAAGAACCACCTCGACAACGCCACCGCCGACTCCCCCCTCAATGCACCTGGCATGTTCTGGGTGTGGCAGACCGGCTACAAGTTCGCTCGCTTCGACTTGCTCGTCGACGAGGGCGACCTCGCCCGGTGGAATGTGCACGTCGGCTCGACCCAATGCACGTCCGACGCGCGCACCGAAGCGCCCGACGAACCCTGCGCGCGCAGCAACCGCAGCCACGTTGTCCTCGACGATTTCGACGTCGACGCCGACGAAATCGTCTTCGACATTGGCGCCCTCGTGCAGAACGCCGACCTGGGCACCAACCTCGTCGACACCCCGCCCGGTTGCATGAGCAGCCCCATGGAAGCCGACGACTGTAGCCCCGTGTTCAGCGACATGGGCCTCGACTTCGCCTCGGGCGATTGCGTCGACGGTTGCGACGCGCAGTCCATCTTGTCGGTGCGGTGACCCATGCGTCACGCTGCCGCTCTCTTGCTGCTGGCCACGTCGGCGACGTTGTCATCGGCGTGCCCGTCGACGACGACATCCCCTCCAGATGAAAGCGTGAAGAACGGGTATGTCTTGCCGCCCGGCTTTCCCGACATCCCCGTCCCTGACGACAACGCCATGTCCGAGGCCAAGGTCGAACTCGGCCGCCATCTGTTCTACGACGTGCGCCTGTCGGCGAATCAGACACAGAGCTGTGGGTCGTGCCATGAGCAGCGGCTGGCGTTTGCCGACGGTGTCGCCACACCAGAGGGCTCCACAGGCATGCCTCTGGCGCGCAACAGCCAGGGGCTCGCCAACGTCGCCTACAACAGCACCTACACGTGGGCGAACCCACTGCTGACGACGCTGGAGTTGCAGATCATGGTCCCTCTCTTCGGCGAACACCCCGTCGAACTCGGCGCCACCGGCCACGAAGACGAGATCTTGCAGCGCCTCCACGACGACGACGTGTACGCCGTGCTGTTCGCCGAAGCCTTTGACGACGACGTCGACACCATGACGTTTGCCCACGTCGTCGACAGCCTCGCCTGCTTTGTGCGGTCGATGTTGTCGGGCCACAGCCGCTTTGACCGATACGTCCATCAAGACGACAAAGAAGCGCTCACCGACGACGAGCTGCACGGCATGGAGCTCTTTTATTCAGAGACCCTCGAATGTCACCATTGTCACGGCGGGTTCAACTTCACCGAGTCGACCACCCACGACAACAGCGCCTTCGATGCCACCTATTTTCACAACACGGGCCTGTACAACGTCGATGGTGAAGGCGGCTATCCCGTGGGCAACGCGGGCCTCTACGACGTCACCGGCCGTCCCGAAGACATGGGCGCCTTTCGCCCGCCGACGCTGCGCAACATCGCGCTCACGGCGCCGTACATGCACGACGGCACCTTCGACACCCTCGACGAGGTGCTGGAGCACTACGCGCGCGGCGGCACCGTCATCGACGAGGGCCCGCACGCAGGCGACGGCAAAGCGTCGCCTCTGAAGTCAGGCCTCGTCGCCGGGTTCACCCTCGCCGACGACGACAAAGCCGACCTCATCGCCTTTTTGCACGCCCTCACCGACGACACGTTCATCACCGACGAACGCTTCTCCGACCCTTTCGACTGACGGTCTCACGCCGTCGGCGCAGCCCGTTCTTGTTCAGCTTGCTGCAGCACGTCGATGGCGACCTCTTTGTCGACGCCGGCTTCTTTCATGTACAGCTGCACAGCGTCGATGCGCTTCTCGTCGGCGATGAGCGCCATGACGGCGTCGCTCGGCGCCGGACGCACCATCTTCTTCACCAGGTGGCTCCACAGCAAGATGGGCCCCCCCAATGCGACGAGGGCCACGACAAACACGATGACAAACATGCTGGTGTTCAACTGCATGCGTCCTTCATGATGAACCCGTCTGCCTTTGGCAACCGCCGTCGGCAGATCGACGTGGGCGAGGTGAATCGCCTCCATGGCGTCGTCGTCACCGATGCACGCATTCGACTTTTTTGGCTTCTGTTCAGGCTCCACCATGTTGCACATCGACGGCTCTCGCGGCGAAGGCGGCGGACAAATCCTCCGCACCTCCCTCGCCCTCAGCATTCTCACCCAACGCCCCATCCACCTCGAGAACATCCGCAAAGGACGTTCGTCGCCCGGCCTCAAACGCCAACACCTTGAATGCGTGCGAGCGGCCGCCGCCATCAGCAACGCCGACGTCGAGGGCGACCACCTCAACAGCACCGACGTCGTCTTCACGCCTGGCCCCGTGCAAGGCGGCAGCTACGCCTTTGACACGCAAGGCGCAGGCTCCACCTCGCTCGTCTGGCAGACGGTGCTCTACCCTTTGTTGCTCGCCTCCCGTCGAGGAGAAGGCACGTCCGTCGTGTTCAAAGGCGGCACCCACAACCCTTGGGCGCCCCCCTTCCCCTTCTTGCAGTCGGCCTTTTTGCCCAAGCTCCACGCGATGGGCGTCGACGTCGAGCTCGACAACCCTCGGCTCGGCTTCTACCCCAAAGGCGGCGGTGAACTGCACTGCACCTTCGGTGCCGGTGCCGACTTCTCAACGTCCCTCGAGCTCACCTCCCGCCCCAAGAAGGTCGACGTCAAGGTCGAGGCCCTCGTGATGCGTCTGCCCGACCACGTCGCCGAGCGCGAGCTCCAAGCCGTGCAACGCGTCCTCGGCGTGAAGCGCAAGCACCAACACATCGTGCGCACCGACGCCGGCATCGGCGAAGGCAACGCCGTCGTCGTTCATGCCGCGCACGACGACGACGCAGAAGTGTTTGTGAGTTTCGGCGAGCGCGGCAAGAAGGCCGAGCACGTCGCCACCAAAGTGGCCCGTGAAGCACAGGCCTACCTCAAGGGCGACTGGCCCGTCGGCGAGCACCGCGCCGATCAACTGATGTTGCCGCTGTTGTTCGGCGGCGGCGTCTACCGCACCGGTCGGTTGTCGCTGCACTCGACGACACAGCTGGAGACCATTCGTCTGTTCACCGACGTCGAGTTTGACGTCGACAAGCGCGACGACGGCAGCGTTGTCGTCGAGAACAAGAAGGCACTGCCGCTCAGCGGGTTCTGACTCACTGCAAAATCTTCAGCTCGCGCTTCGCGCGTGGGGTGCTGTCGAACGACAGCACGTCCATGGGGCAGACGTCGATGCAGATGCCGCACTGAATGCAGGCAGAGTTGGCGTTGTCGAACGGCACTTCATTTTTGGCGAAGTCCATGACGTCGACGCCGACTTGGCAAAAGCGCGAGCACTGGGTGCAGCTGATGCATTTGTCGTTCGACTTGATGTTGAGCTTGCCGAACCACTTCGCCAACAAGCCGTTGTACGCCGCCAACGGGCACCAATAGCGGCACCACACTTTGCCGCCGTAAAACGGGTAGAGCGCGATGGGAATCACCGCCACCAACCAAAAGTCGACGATGTACGAGTAGGCGAGCGCCCAGCCGTTGTCGGCGCGGGTGCCAAACATGCCGACGGTGACGACGGTGGCGATGAGCGCGAACACCAAGATGACGACGCCCTGAAACTCCCATGCGCGTGAGCGGCGCCCTTTGGGCGCGAGGTGACGCCAGCGGTCGCCGAGGGTTTCTGCGAGACCACCGCAGCCACACACCCATGTGCAAAAGCGCTTGCCGTGAAACCTCGACAACAGAGGGATGACGACGAAGGTGCCGACCAATCCAGCGCCGCCGAAGACGGCCATCATCAGTTGGTCGCGGTTGAGGTCAAACCAGTGGAAGGTGTTGAAGAACAGCGGCCACGGTTGGTACAGCCCCCACGCCCGCCAGCCGTGGCTGAGGCCGATGGCGTGCACAGCGATGACGTTGGCGACGAGAAAGAACACCACCTGAAAGCCAATGAGCGAGACGTAGCGCCACTTCTGGTAGCGCCGTTTTTCTTCGGGCTTGTTCTTGTTGATGCCGCTCCACCGCTTCAGCGCCATGACGCCGAAGACGAGCATGAGCACGGTGTACAGCAACGAGTAGAGGTAGCCGGTCTGAAACCACAGCGTCGAGCGAAGGGTCTGCAGCGCCGACGGTTCAAACACCCATGCAAACGGCGCGAAGGTGACGTCGAAGACGGGGCGCACGACATCGGCAAACTCTTGCGGCGTCCAGAACTTGTAAAAGGGCCAGGAGTACGGCGCATCGGGAAACTTCTTCAGCGCATACAGCGAATACACAAACACCGACGAGAACAGCAGCGCCGCGACGCGAAACGGCGTCCACGCTCCCTCGAGGCGGATGCCCATCTTCTTGAACAGCGCCAACGGCAATTCGGCGCCCACCATCTCGTAGACCACGTCGTTGTCGCGCCGGTGCTCGACGCCATCGGCGTCTTTGAAGACGACGGCATCGACCTCGATGCGCTGCAACCTCGACGAGAAGTGCAGCGACAGGTGCCCCTGGTCGGCCAACTCCAACACCCGGTCGACGTTGCGCTTCTTCGGATGCACAAACGCATCGCTGCGCACCAACAGCGTGACGTCGTTGGGCGCCTCGCTCGCGCCGTCACGCGGCGACGCCAAAGCGATGGCCGCCTCACAACTCACATCGCCGCCGCCGACAATGCACACCTGCTGCGACGTCGTGGCAAACGGGTCTTCGACGTGGTGCAGCACCTTGGCGGCGTGCACGTCTTCGCCGGCAGCACCGACCTTGCGCGGATTGCCCGCCTTGCCGATGGCCAACAACACCCGCTTCGCTTTGTAGATTTGCTTGCTGCTCTGTACGGCAAAGGCGCCGCTCTTGCCGGTGACCCCGACGAGCTTTTCGCCTTCACGCACGTCGTAGTCGCTGGCGTCGAGTTGTTCGCGCCACTTTTGCAAGAGCTCTTCTCGACGACACTCCTCAAACCACCACGGCGTTTGGTTGCGCACGTCGACGGGCTCGGCAAACAACAACTTGCCTTTGTACATGCGCTCCACGGTCTGGGCGATGCGCTCGGCCTCCAGCAGCAGCACCTTCGCGCCCATGGCGTGGGCCCGTGCCAGAGCCCCGAGGCCGGCCGGGCCGCCCCCAATGATGACGAGGTCATAGGTGTTGTCGTCGTCGTGCAACGCCACGCCGTCGAGAATGGCGTCGACCCGCTCCCACCCTTGGTTCAACCCCAGCTTCACCAGCGGCGTGCCCGCCACTTCGCCAGCGAGGTACAGGCCCGGCACTGAGCTTTGGCCGTGGTCGTCGACCTCTGGCAGTTTCGGGTAGCCCGGCTCCGACGCTTTTGGGTGCAGCAACCGCTGCATCCATGCGCCGATCGGATGTGTCTGGGCAGTGGCGACCACAAGACCTCCCACGCCCAGCTCGTGGGCTCCCCCATCCTACGAACTCCCGGCCAGCTCTGTTTCACAGGCCACAAAAAAGCCCTCCATGAGGAGGGCCTTTCGGTCGAGAACGCCAGCTTCGAAACGGCAGGCCTCTTGCCGAAGGGGGACTAGAGGGCGTTGAGTTTCTTCTTGGCCTTTTTGCCTTCTTTCGACGAGGGGTCGAGCTTGATGCACTTCTCGTACGCCTCTTTCGCCGCCGACGTGTTGCCCTTCTCGGCGAGCACGTTGCCGAAGTAGTAGTACGCCGGCGCGTACTTGCTCGACGCGGTGATGGCCCCACCGAAGGCTTCGGCCGCGCCGTCGAGGTCTTCTTTTTTGTGCAGTGCGCGACCGAGCAAGGTGTAGACCTCGGCGCGCACTTGGCCCGTCGACTTCTTGTCGGCTTCTTTGGCAGCCTTGGTGAGGATCTTCACCGCACCATCGACGTCTTTGTTCACCAACATGCCGAGGCCACGCAGCAAGTTGACCTCGGGACGGTCGTGCTTGCTCGCCAGGTCGTCCAAGAACTTGGCCCCGGCCGCGCGCGTCGAGCGCGAACGCACCTGCGCTTTGCCCCAGGCCAGCTCGATGAAGAAGTTGTCGGCGAACACCTTCTTGGCGTCGTCGTAGGCCGCTTTCGCGTCGGCCGGCTTCGAGCGTTCGATGAGGGTTTTGCGGGGCAACACCCAATACGGATCGAGCTCGATGGCCCGCGTCAGCGATTTGAACCCTTCGGCTTTTTTGCCATCAGAGAACGCCCACTTCGACTCGAAGAATGCGTAGTTGGCGTCTTTGCCCAACGCTGCGGCCGCTTCTTTTTTGTAGCGAATCAGCTCATTCTCATCGCCTTTGTCGCCCTTGATGCGCTCCAGTTCGGCGAGCCCGATGGCCATGTAGCCGTTCTCTTTGCGGCCGAGGTTCATCGAGCCCAACTCCCGAATCACGTAGAGGTCGTCGAGGGCCACCGACAACAAGTCGAGGTCTTTGATTTCGAGAATCATCAACGCCCGCAAGGCATGCGCCGGGCCGTGGTCGGGCGACGCTTTCAGAGCCAAGCCGAGGGCGTCCCAGGCTTTGAGACGGTCGCCCAAACGACGCCAGGTTTCCCCCACCCAGGTCTGCACATTGGGGTTGGTTTCGCTCGACAGTTCACCGAGCACCTTCTCCACCTCAGGCAACTTGCCCTGGGCCATCAGCGTCATGCCGTAGGCCATCTTCACGCGGGGGTCGCTTTTGAATTTGTCGTCGGTCTCTTCGTAGACCTTTTGGGCTTCGTCGGCTTTGCCTTCGCCCAGTTGGTAGAGCATGCGAGCGGCGATGGTGCGCGTCTTCTTGCGGGCTTTTTTGCGGGCTTTCTCGACGGCCTTTTCGGCATCGTCGCCGAACTCACGCCGCAGTCCACGACGTTGCGAGAGCAGCTGCAGCGTCCACGCGCGGGCGGCCAGCGTCGGCTTGTGGCCGTCGTTGATTTTGAGAATCTCGACGTATTCTTCGTTGGCTTTTTTGAGGCCGAAGGTCGTGCCCGAGGCCACGACTTTGGTGGCCTTCTTGGTGTGCTCGGCGATGGCCTCGGCCTCGGCCTTGTTGGCCCGCAGGTAAAGCACGAAGCCCGCGATGATCAGCAGCAAGATCGCGAAGAGGCCGAAGGTGAACCCGGCGCCCAACTTGCCCTTGCGTTGCTCTTGCATGGCGAGCGGGTCGTATCCGCCCATGAACGCCGACTGCCCCGCTTGGGGCGGCAGCGATGGGTTTTGCGCCGCCATTTGGCCCGTCATGGAGGGCTGCGGCGTGACGCCGCCGGCGGGGGTCACCGCCGTGGCCGGACCCGCAGCGGCAGCCGCCTCTGCTGCCGCAGCCGCCTCTTCGGCCGCCTTTTGCGCGGCTTCTTCTTCGGCTTTGCGCTTGGCTTCAGCTTCGGCGGCCTCTTGGGCCGCGATCTCCTCGGGCGTCGGCCCAGGCTCGTATTCGATGCCTTTGGCCCGCAAGGCGGCCATGGCCTGCTCATGGTGGGGCTCTTGCGCCAAACACGCTTGAAACGCCTCGATGGCTTCATCGGGCTTGCCGCTCTTGTCGAGGATGTCGCCCTTGAAAAACAGCGCTTCGGCGAAGTCGGCGTGGCTGCCGAGGAGGTTGTCGACCTCGGTGAGGGCCTTGGGCAGTTTGCCTTGGCCGGCGTACACCTGGGCCAACAACAGCCGCCCTTCAAGCGAATCGGGCTGGCTTTTGATGCCCTTTTTGCACACCACCATCGCTTCCATGAAGCGACTTTGCTCGAGGTAAGCCCTTGAAAGTGCAAGGAATGCATCAGACGTGGGGTCTTGCGCAAAGGCGCGCTCAAGCTCTGCTAGGTCAACGTTTGGGTCGGGCATCAACAACCTGCCGGAGGGATCGGTTTCCTCGTCGGGAGGAGAGGTTGCAAGAACTTGCGCGAACGGTCAAATCGAACGCCTGCAAGACGGCGAAAAAGGCGCAGGCGTTTGCCCGTTCTCCCCAAAACGTCGTTTGGCCGCTTGTGCAGCGTCGACGACCCCGCGCAGGCCCGTTCATGGTGTTGACAAACTTCGCCCATGACCGAACGTCCGATTTGACGCACAGCAGCATCCCCGCGCAGCCCAAGGAGGGTCCCCATGGCCACCCAAACCGTCATCACCGGCGCCTCATCTGGACTGGGCGAAGCCCTGGCCGAACGTCTTGCCCAACATGGGCACGAAGTGTGGCTGTGCGCCCGGCGCAAGGAGCGCCTCGACGACCTCAAAATCCGCATCGAAGACAGCGGTGGCAAAGCCCACGCCGTGCAACTCGACGTCTCTGACCACGACCGTGTCGTCGAGGTCATGCGCGACATCGACCGGCAGTGCGGCGGCGTCGACTGCATCATCGCCAACGCCGGCATCGGTGGCCAAACCGGCGGCAACGAGTTGATGAAGGCCAGCTTCGAAAACCTCAAACCGCTGCTCGACATCAACTTCACCGGCGCCATCGCCACGTTGTCGTCGTTGTTGCCCGAGATGCGCGAGCGCGGACGCGGTCATTTGGTGGGCATCAGCTCCATCGCTGCCGACGTGCAACTGCCCAAAGGCGGCACCTACGGCGCCACCAAGGCCGGCCTCACCTTCTGGTTGGAGTGCGCCGCCCTCGAGCTGCAAGCGGCGAACATCGACGTCACCATCGTGCACCCGGGCTTTGTGAAGACGCCATTGACGGCCGACCAAGCGTTTCCCATGCCGTTTTTGATGGAGCTTGACGACGCCGTCGACGTCATGACCAAGGGCATCTTGAAAAAGGCGCCGATGGTGCGGTTTCCGACGCCCCTCGGCATGGCCGCCCGGGCGGGCAATGCCCTGCCGCGATTCGTCAAAAAATGGCTGTTGCCGAAAGTGGCGGGCTAGCCGGGCCGGCGCGCTTCGCGACGCCACGTCGTCAGCGCACCCACAGCAGGGGACGTCGGTTGCGCTGGGCGATGCGGGTCAGCTGCGTCAACGCTTGCAGCATGGGGTCGACGACGACGCTGAGACGACGGCGACGCGCCTGCAAGGTGCGCTGTTGCGCGGTGGGGTGAAGAACGCCCAACAACCGGTCGGAGACGGTCCAGGTGGCGGCCGCGTCGGGCACCCAGGCGCCCTGCAGCTGGCGCTGATCGACGCTGGGGGCGTCGATGTCGTCGATGGCCAACGACGACGTCAACCGGTCGGGGCCACCGTCTTTGGCGCGAACGAAAAGCCCAAGTTCACAACTGCCGACGACGTGGGTGGGGGAGGCGAACAATGTGTGAGGCGCATTGTCGGTGACCATGGCGACCTCGTCGTCGACGGCGACCGCAACCACACTGCCGAGCGTGGGCACCGCGGCGTGCAGCACCTGGAGATCGGCGGCAAAGGCGGCGACGTCGCCTGCGTCGATGACATCGTGCTGCAAGGCCTTTTCAATGCGGCGGCAGGCTTGCCGGACATCCCGTTGGACGTGGCGGGAGGCCCGTTTGAGCAACAGGGTCCAGGCGTCGATGTCGACGTCTGAAAAGGCCGCATCGGCAGCCGTCATGTCGGGGTGCTCGCAGGCGTGGCTCATCCAGGTGGAGAGCTCTTGGGCCATGTCGTCGGGCACGGCGTCGGCGGCGGCCAGGACGCCGTTGGCGCCACCGACAATGTCGTCGTCGTCGAGCGGAGGCGCCGAGCGGCAGTGGCCGTCTTCATAGCAGCGGCATTGCACCATGGCGCCTTGCCACCTGGGAGATGCGGTCGTCGTCAATGCAGAGGCCAGGGCCGACATCCGGACCGATGCGTCGGCGGGCAAAAAAGGAAACAGCGGCGGATTGGGAATCGTTGGATGGGACATCGTGCTCTCCATGAGCTGGGGGTGGCGCTCCCATGCGTTCGCAGACGTCTGCGGCCATGGGCAGCGCAGACAGAGGAGACCCCAAAGGTGGGGCGGCAACATGCAGGAGCGAGGAATAGACGGCGATCTCCCCAGTGGCATTCTCTGGGCGGCGTCGAAAAAACAGCTGCGAAAACAGAGCTGTGACGCTGGGCACCGACGAATTGGTCTGCCGCGACGGCCGGGTTGCATCCACCGACCTGTTTCGGAACGATGGCGTCATGAACCGCATGTGGATGCTCTGTCTGTCGTGGTTGGTGGTGGGCGGCTGTGGGTCGTCGACGTCCCCATTGCAGGGCGGTGCCGACGCGGGAGCCGTCGCGGTCGACTCCGAAATGGAGGACGCCGGTCTCATCGTCGACGGTGGGTTCGTCTGCCCCGACGGTCGCATCGCCGACGGCACCGAGGGCAGCCCGTGTTTGTTTGCCACGCCGTGCGCTGAGGGGCTGGCCTGCAACATCGGGTGCACCGACGACCTCGACGTGTGCATGGGCGAATGCCACGACGAAGACGACGCAAACGCCTTTTGCCGCCAGGGCCGCTGCACCTACAGCGTCGACGCCGACGGCGGCGTGCTGCCCGGCGGATGCGGCGAGGCAGAGCGCTGTGCGCCAGACGGGTTCTGTTACGGGGCTGACTTCTGAGCCGGGGGTGGCCCCCCCACGCGCGCCTGTTGGCGCCAGCCGCCTTGCTTCAGCGTCCACCAGCCCAGGGCGCTCTTCGGCAAATACGACAGAGGAAAGGCCAGCCACACGCCGAACGCCCCCCAGCCGAGAGCGAAGCCGAAGAGGGCGCTGAGGGGAATCTGCGCCAACAACGTCGTCACGGTGTTGATGCGCAAGCTCACCTTGGTGGCGCCGGCGCCCTGCAAGACACCGAAGATGGCGAAGTAGTACCCCACAAATGGCATGCCGCAGCTGAGCAGGCGCATCCACGTCTGGGCGAACGCGTCGAGAGGCGTGCCCGGTTTGACGTCGAAGATGCCCACCAGCGGCCCGGCAAAGAAGAACATGATGAGGCCGATGCCGCCCATGGTGGCCGACGTCATCCACTTGCTGGTGCGCACCACTTGGGCCAGCCGTTCGTCGTCTTGGGCGCCGAGGGCTTGGCCGACGAGGGCGCCGGTGGCCTGGGCGATCGACAACCCCGGCAAGAACGCCAAGCCCTGTACGCGCAATCCGATGCCGTGACCCGCGACGGCCATGGCGTCGATGCGGCTGAGCATGGCCACCATGGAGATGAGGGCCGCGTTGAGCACCACCATGTCGAGCGCGGCGGGGGTGCCGATGCGCAGCAACGTCTGCGCGATTTCGCGGTCGAACTTGGGCGGCGCCAACGGCAACTCGACGCCGGGGAGCGTGCCGCGCTTGAGCACCACGATGTAGGTCAACGTGCCGACGCCTTGGCTGATGACCGTGCCACAAGCGGCGCCGAAGATGCCGAGGGCGGGTGCCCCCCAGTTGCCATGAATGAGAAAGCTGTTGATGACGACGTTGAGGCCATTGGTGACGAGGGCGATGACAAACGCGATGCGGGTGTTGCCCACCCCTCGCAGCACGGCCGCCAGCAGGATCACCAGGTAGTTGAACACCGTGCCCCACAACAGCGGTCGCAAATAGTCGAGGGCAATGTCGACGACGACGCCCTTGGCGCCCAACAGCTCCAACAAGGTGCGGGCGCTGAGGTTGCCGACGACGGCGACGCCCGCGCCGATGCCGAGGGTCAGCCAAAACGCCTGGCGCAAGACGTGGTTCACGCGGTCGTGGTCTTTTGCGCCATAGGCACGCGCCACCGTGGCCACGGTGCCGATGCTGAGGCCCATCATGCCCACCATCAACAAGAAGATGAGCTGGGTGGCGAACGACAACGCCGCCAAGACGTCGTCGCCATTGTCGAGGTGGCCACACATGGCGGTGTCGACGGTGAGCGCCAACAAGTTGAGAACGTTGACCCCGATGATGGGCGCCGCCAGCTTGAACAGTTCGACGGGCACAGCAGGGCGGGTCTGTGCGTCGTCTGCGGGGGGGCGGTGCATGGGCGTGGCGTCCTTCAAGATGGCTGTGGGGAGCCTTTCCATACGAACTTCGACGACGCCAGACCGTTGTTTGCTGTTGATTCGCAAACCTGACAGGCGTCGGTCGACCTTCGCCCTCCTGCTCATCGGTGTCTTGTCGCCTCACTGAACGCAGTGGATGCGTGAACTGGCTTTTCACCCCCGTCTTCGCCTGTTACGAGCACGCGCACTCGACGTCGTTGGGATCCCGCAGATCCGCCGTCGTCGACGTTGGAGTGCACATGTCGTCTCGTCGTGGTTTTCCTGTGGTTCTGTCGGCCGCCTCTGGCACCGGCAAGACGACCCTCTCGCGTCTGCTCCTCGAGGGAGACAGCGACCTGACGTTGTCGATTTCGTTCACCACGCGCGCCCCCCGTGGCGACGAGCGGGATGGCGTCGCCTACCACTTCGTCGACCGCCCCGCCTTCGAAGAGAAGATCGAACAACAAGACTTCATCGAATACGCCGAGGTCTTCGGCAACTACTACGGCTCCTCCCGCCAATGGACGGTGGACACCCTTGAGACCGGCCAAGACGTGATGTTCGACATCGACGTGCAAGGCGGCAAACAGATTCGCAACCTCTTCCCCGAGGCCTGCTTGGTGTTCTTGGTGCCCCCCTCTTGGGAAGTGCTCGAACGACGGCTGCGCAACCGTGGCACCGACGACGACGAGACCATCGCCTTGCGCCTCAAGACCGCCCGCGAAGAAATCGCCGAAGGCCTCGCCACCTACGACTACGTGCTCACCAACGACCGCTTGGATCGCGCGCTCTTTGACCTCACCTCCATCGTGCGCGCCCACCGCTTGCGGGCGTTGGACCGCGACAAAATCCGTCGCCGTCTCCTCGGTGAATGACGGCGGAGCGTGACGTGAACGACGTGCGCCTGTACGGCATCGTCAACATCACCAAAGACAGCTTCTCGGACGGGGGTCGATACCTCGCTGCCGACGCGGCCATCGCCCACGCCAAACGGTTGTTTGACGACGGGGCCGACGTCGTCGACCTCGGCCCGGCGTCGTCACACCCCGATGCTGAATCGGTCACGCCCGACGAAGAAGTGCGCCGGCTGCAGCCGGTGATGCACACCTTGCGGCAAGAGGGCATTCCGTTCTCGATCGACAGCTTTCACCCCCAGACGCAGAAGGCGGCGGCCGAGGCGGGGGCGGTGGCGCTGAACGACATCCAGGGGTTTGGGCACCTCGACCAGCTGCAGTGGCTGCGCGAACACCCGCAGCTCGACCTGGTGGTGATGCACAGCGTGCAGCGCCAAGGCATCGCCACCCGGGTGCACACCGACGCCAACGGCATCGTCGACGTCGTCACCGCCTTTTTTGAAGAGCGATTGGCGGCCTTGCAGCAGCTGGGGGTGGCGAAGGAGCGTCTGTGGTTGGATCCCGGCATGGGGTTCTTCTTGGGCAACACCCCCGACGTGAGCGTGGCCGTGTTGCGGGGGATTCCCCAGCTGCAGCAGGTGCATTCCCAGGTGTACATCTCGGTGTCGCGCAAATCGTTTTTGCGCGCCTTGGCCGACTGTGACGTCGACGATGTGGGCCCGCCCACCCTCGCGGCCGAGCTCTTCGCCCTGCGGCAGGGCGCCCGGGCCATTCGCACCCACGACGTCGGCGCCTTGCGTCGCGCATGGGCCGTCGACCGCGCCTGCGCTGGCGTGTGAGCGACGCCGCACCGGTGATGTGTCTTTCTTGCGTCGCGCCGGGGCAAGGGCGACGATCGTGTCGTCGTGGACAAGCCAAACCATCCCTGGGTCACCGTGCTGCAAGAGCGCTTGCTGGAGCTGAAGCTTCCGGCGGTGTTCTCGGATGAGGCGTTTGGCGACTACTTGCAGGCGGCCGACGACTGGTACCGCCTGCGCAAACCAGGGCCGTTGGCGTGGACGTTGGACGCCTCCGACCTCAAGGGGTCGAACCCGCTGAAGCGACGAATGTTGGTCGCCCACCTGCAGACCAACAAAGCCCACCTCGAACGCGATTGCTGCGGCATTGCCGTCGTCACCCCCAACAAAATGGTGCGCGGCATCATGCAGGCCGTGTTGTGGTTTGCACCGCTGTCGTACCCTCATGGGGCGTTTGAGACGGTGGACGAGGCGAGGGCCTGGGCCGCAGCGCATTTGCACGGCACCGCAACCCCAGCACCGCCCGCCTGATGGCGTGTTGAGAACGAACAGAAGTGCACCAGATTCTGACGATCGCCGGCGGTCGCTTTCGAAAATGAACGCCATTCGCCACTATGGGCAGACCCCTCCTTTGGAGCCGCGCCCATGCCCGAGTTGCGCCACCCGTGGATTGACCACCTGGCGGAAGCGTTCTTTCAGACGACGTTTCCGGATGCGTTCTCCAACGACGAGTTGGAAGGCTACCTCCAGGCGTGTCGTGCCTTTTACGACGCCAAAACCGAGGCCCCCATGGCCTGGGTGGTCGACGCGACGCATCTGCGGGGGTCGGATCCGGTGAAGCGGCGCATCCTCGCGGAGCACCTGAAGTCGAGCAAAGCGGTGTTGGATCGCGACTGCTGCGCCACCGCTGTCGTCACCCCCAGCCGGATGTTGCGAGGCATCATGCAGGCGGTGTTGTGGTTCGCCCCGCCCGACTACCCGTTGATGGCTTTCGACAACATCGTCGACGCCCGGTCGTGGGCGGCACAGCAGCTGTCGACGGCCACGGGGGTCGACGTGGTGGTGCGTCCGGCGAAGAGTGCGTGAACGCCCGTCCGCCCGGGGTGGATGTGTGGCAACTCCCATTGGCGTGGACGGTTGGCGGCGCTAGAGATCGGGCATGTCGTCTTCGCACCTCGTCGCCGCCCTCTACCACTTCGTTCGCTTGGACGATCCCGTCGCCTTGCAGCAAGTGCTCGTCGACAAAACCGCCGAACATCACATCATCGGCACCTTGTTGGTGGCAGGCGAAGGCATCAACGGCACCATCGCCGGCCAGCCCGACGACGTGCATGCCTTTTTGCAGTGGCTGAAGGCCGACCCGCGCTTCGCCAAGCTGGTGCACAAAGAGAGCCACGCCGACGACAAGCCGTTTTACAGAATGCGGGTGAAGGTGAAGCGCGAGATCGTCACCATGGGTGTGCCCGGCACCGACCCCAACCACATCGTGGGCACCTATGTGAAACCCCAAGAGTGGAACACGCTCATCGCCCGTGACGACGTCATTGTCGTCGACACCCGCAACGACTACGAAGTCGCCATCGGCACCTTCGCCGGCGCCGAAGACCCCGACATCAAGAGCTTCAAGGCGTTTCCGGAGTGGATGGACGCCCGCATCGAACAGGCCAAAGCCAACGGCGTCGATGCACCGAAAATCGCGATGTTCTGCACGGGCGGCATCCGGTGTGAGAAGTCGACGTCGTACGTCAAAAGCAAAGGCGTCGACGAGGTCTTTCACCTCGAGGGCGGCATCTTGAAGTACCTCGAAGAGGTGCCCGAGGCAGAGTCGACGTGGGAGGGCGAGTGCTTCGTCTTCGACCAGCGGGTCAGCGTCGGACATGGCCTGGAGCTGGGCTCTTATGGGCTGTGTTTTTCGTGCCGGCGTCCGCTCAGCGACGACGACATGGAGCGACCCGAATACGAAGAAGGCGTCAGCTGTCACCAATGCATCGACGAGACCACCGACAAGCAGAAGAATGCGTTTCGCGAGCGGCAGCTGCAGATGCGCATCGCGCAGCGTCGAGGCGAAGACCACGTCGGGTGTGGCGCCGACGAGATGCAACAGCGTCGGGCCGAGAAAGAGGCGCGCAAACAGCGCGACCGCGACCTCGCGCGGGCGTCGTTGAAGGTGCCGGCGGCGGCTGCCAAAGAGACGGTGAAGGCCTAGTCTCGAATGCTCGCTTCGCGAGTCGAGTTGCGACGAATGCGTCGCATTCGTCGTCGAGCGCGTTCTTTGGGTTTTGGGATGCGCTCTAACCTGAAACTTGAGGGAGGGGCGCAGGCCCGTCCCCCCACACCCTCCCCCCTCGGCGCCAATGGCGCCGGTTGCGTACCGCTTTCGAAAAAAAGGTTCTCGCTTGAACGGGCCGGGAAATCCGATGACTGGGCTGGCTAATTGCGTTGGCGAGGAGGCCCCTGAAAACGCACGAAGGTGACGATGACTTTGGGGCCTTTGATCTGCATGGGCACGTCGGTTTCGATGCCGTTGCGGGTGACGTCGAAGCTGTTGCCGGTGAGCAGACTGGTGGGCGGCACCATGCGCCAGGTGACGCGCGACTTCCAATAGCTGCGAAAGCTCTGGCCGCGGGTCAGATCGAACGGCGGCGCCTTCAAGCTGGTGGCCGTGGCGATGATGGCGCTTTTCAGCCGCTCGTCGAGGCCAGGGTCGAGCCCGTCGCCGAGGGTGATGTCGATGGTGAGGATTTTGCCGTCGGGGGCGTGGGTGACGGTGAACTCGTGTTTGAAGCTCTTGCGAAAGGCCGAATTGCGCCCGCGCAGCTTCTCGCGCAGCTCTGCCCGGCGCTTGTTGCTGATGGTGGGCTTCTCGCCGCGGGCGTATTTTTGCCCGGCCTTGAGGTACTCCTCCCACAGCTCGCCCATGCCGCCGGGTTGGGCGAACAAGTTTTTCATGAAGCCGGCTTGGGTGAGCGCGTTGGGGTCGCTGAGGTCTTTTTTGGCGGGCTGAAACTTACGCTCCAGGGTCTCGTCAAACAGCCGGAAGTAGTCGTTGGCGAGGCCCACGTCGACGGAGTCTTCGGCGAGCGCTTGCGCCAAGAAGCGATCGGCGTTGCGCTTGGTGCGCTCCTTGTCAGACATGGGGCCATCGCCCTTGAAGTCGAGGGCGCTCTCCAAGGCCCCCAGCGACGGGCTGAGGCCGCCTTGTCCGGTGCCCAACACCCGTCCCATGAGGCCGCCGTTGGGCTTTTTCAGCCGCACCAACGACTCGGTGGGGCGGTCGCTCTCGACGTCGGTGGTGGGCGGCGCCGACGTCGGGGGCGCCTCGGGAGACGCCGCTGGCTCTGCCGGTGCTTCGGGAGTGGGCTCGGGTTTGTCGTCGACGGGGGGTGGGTCTGGCGGCTCCACCGGTGGCGGCTCGGGCTTCTTTTCAGGTTTCTTCTCAGGCTTCTTTTCAGGTTTTTTCTCAGGCTTCTTTTCGGGCTTTTTCTCTTCGGGCGGCGGCTCCGGCTTCTTCTCCTCGGGCGGCGGCTCAGGCTTGTCGTCGACGGGTGGGGGTTTGGGCTTCACCCACTGCACTTCAATGGTGAGCGGCGGAGCCTTCTTCACCGGGGCCTCGCGCACCGCTTGGCCGAACACCAAGTGCAACGCCAACGCCGCTGCCCCCGACAGCGCGAGGCGTCGGACGTGGTCGTTGGCAGAGGAGCGGGCGTCGGTCACAGAAACTCGGGGAGGTCAGCGCATCAACGTTGAAAACGGCTGCGGTCGGCTTCGAGAACTTCGATGCGGGTGCCGGGGCGAAGGATGCGGGCGGCGGCCATGCCGAGGTCCATCAAACCTTGGGGATCCGACGCGCCCTCCGCCAGTTTCAGCCGTTTGACGCTGGCGGGAAACTCTCCAAACGTCGGGTCGGCGGGAACCATTCCCTCGTCGTCGATCTGCACCTCCACCCATTGGTGGTAGCCAAGGCGCCCCCCGCTGACGACGACACCATCCACCAGACGGGTGGGAATGCCTTGGGTGCGCAGCAGCGCGCTCAGCAGCACGGCGTGTTCGGTGCAATCGCCTTTGCGTTGTTCAAGGGTGACGACGGCAGGAGCGGATCCGCGGTCGAGGGTCTGTTCTTCGATGTGTTGGTGCACGAATGCATTCAGCTGGGCCACCTTGGCGCGCGTCGTCGTCGCCCCGTCGACGGCGTCGGCCGCGGCCTTTTGCAGTCGGGGATCGGAGATGGCCTCATACGCCGTCTCTTGCAGCAGTCGACGACGCTGTGCCGCCCGCAAGGGGCCGTGGGTGGCGCGCGTGCCGCGCACTTCGACATCGATGGTGGTGGCGGTGCGGCCGACGACCCGCTGCCTGCTGTCTTCAGGCAAGGCGAAGGCCATGGCGTCGTCGGTGACCACCCGGTAGCGCACGCGGTGGACGGTGGGCTTCAGCTTGGGCGCCGGCCACGTCGTCGACTGCATGAGGTCGGCGGTGCCACTCGACAGGGGGACGGGCGGCTTTTCAGACAACGGCCACACCACGGTGCCCAACGCCTTGGTCTCGCCGAACCGCAGGTGCCCTTTGTCGTCGACGACAGACTCCATGACGAACGACCGAAAGTGCTCCTGCACCAAGAAACAGGTGCTGCGCTTGGGGCAGTGTTGGGTGGTGGACGTGACCTTGAAGCGGACGTTCTCGACGACCGACAGCTCTTCGACGAACAACGGCACGGTGATGTCGGTGGGCGCCAATGCCTTCATCATCTGCGCCGAATGGGCGGTGTAGAACTTGGTGCCCGGCGGGAGTTCGACGGCGTTGTCGACGACGCTGCCGGCTTGTTGGGTGCGCAGCTGCATGCGTCCGGCTTGGACTTCGCCGGTGACGACGAAGTCGCCGCTGCTGTCGGTGCGCACGTAGCGGTAGCGACGTGGGCGTCCGGCGGCGTTGCTCTCGGTGCGCAACGCCGTGTCCATGCGGACTTTTGTGCCGGCGCGCTCGAAGGTGACGCGCTCCTCTTTCTCGACGACGAGGACGTCGTCGCCTTCGCGTTCACGCTGCACGACGACGCCGAGTTCTTTGCCGTTCATGGCCAACGCCAGCGCCTGCTCTTTGGTGGTGCGCAGCGACGCGGCCCACGCCGACGGCGCCAAGCTCCACAGCAGGCAGCCGCCGGCAGAGAGCAGGGCAACGCTGGTGGGCAGCGTGAACAAGCGACAGCGCATGGCACCTCCTGTCCGACGCTGTGGGCATGGTGCCGCCACCAAGGCGTCGGGGAATCGGGCGTGGGTGATGTGCCACATCCTGTCTTCTTTGACGAGGCGGATTCCCCGGTGTTCATCGCTTGTGGTGATGCGTGACCGGCTGCATTTGTCGTCGACGTTGTCGGCAAGCAGGAGGATGTCTCGCCGCCGCCGGCGGCATAGCATGGGGCATGCGAACCAAGCTTTGGATCCTCTGTTGTGCCTTCGGGCTGGGTGTCCACCTGGGGTGCGGACAGCCCCCTGCCCCAGATGGCGGCGTCGACGGCGGCGTCCGTGATGCGGGCGGGGTCGACGCGGGCGACATGCTTGTCGACGGAGGCGTCGACGATGGTGGGTCGACCGTCGATGCCGGGCGTCCTGTCCCCGACCACCCTGACGCTGGCGCCCTCGACGCTGGTGTCAACGACGCCGGCGTCATCGATGCGGGTGGGGATGCAGGCGCCTTCGACGCGGGCATGAGCGATGACGGATGCGGGTTCGCCGGCCTCGACGGCACCTGCGCCGACGTGGTCGATTGTGATGCGCCTCTGGGGCCGACGTCGTGCGCGGGAGGTCCCGCGCAACAGTGTTGTCTCGACGATGCGCCGACGTTGTGTTCGGTCGACGGCGCCTTGGGCGTGTGTGTCGACGTCGCCGACTGCCCCGCTGGGCATCACAGCACCGCGGGACACTGCCCGGGGCCAGCCGAGATTCAGTGCTGCACCGTCGACGACGACGTCTGCGATGAGACGCAGTTGCCGTTGGTGAATGAACCGCTGTTGGCCGTCGGCGAAGAAATCCATGACGCCTCTTGCCCAGCAGGAATGGTGCGCAGCGCCGATGTGTGCGTCGACAAATACGAGGCCAGCTTGTGGCGCATTGATGGCGATGGCGTGCCCTTCGCGTCGCACTCGCCGTATGCCACGCCCGCTGGGGTCGACGTCATGGCGGTGTCGCTGCACGGCGCCGTGCCCCAGGGGTACATCAACCAAGTGCAAGCGACCGCCGCATGCGCCAACGCCGGCAAACGGCTGTGCACCGACGACGAGTGGTTGCGGGCGTGTCGGGGTTCGACATCGACGACGTACCCCTATGGCGACCTACGCCAGCCTGGCGTGTGCCACGACGCCTATGACGGACATCCCGCCATCGAATACTTCGACAGCAATGAAGCGTGGGTGTTTTCTGAAATTGACCACCCGTGTCTCAACCAGCTGCCGTTGAGTTTGTCGACGACGGGGGCCCATCCAGAATGCGTCAGCGAAGACGGTGTCGTCGACATGATGGGCAACTTGCACGAGTGGACGGCCGACCCCAGTGGCACCTTTCGGGGCGGCTTTTACGTCGACACCGTCGTCAACGGCGAAGGGTGTTTGTACCGCACCACAGCGCACAACACGGTGCATGCCGACTACTCCACTGGGTTTCGTTGCTGTGCCGACCCCTTGTAGGGGCTGGCAAGAGGGGCTTGGTTTCTCTTGCAGATCACCTGCCTGACGTCGGGGCGTCTGTAGGATCAGCAGATGTGGGATTATTACGACCCTTCTCCCCGCACGGTGCTGCCGCGGCCGTTGGCACTGGTGGGCCATGCGGGCAACCGCAGCCCTGACATCGCTGGGGCGCTGACGTTGACGACGGGGATCCCCCTCGCCGACCTCCACCGCTGGGTGGAGCACGAACGGGGCTGCTCGGTGGCCGCCTACGTGGTGCAGGAGGGTCGTCGTGCGCTCGTCGACGACGAAGCCCGCATGGTGCAGCGCGCCCTGCAAGGCACACCGCCGCCCGTGATGCTTCTCAGCGACCTCGCGCTCACGCGGTCGCGCACGGTGCGGGCCTTGTCGGCCAAAGCCGACGTGGTGTGGCTGCGCCGGTCGCTGGCGTCGACGCACCAAGCATTGCAGCAGTTGCACGCACGCACGCCTGACCAGCTGCCCGACTTCGTCTTCGGCGTGCCCGACGACGTCGACGACCTCGAAACGCTGTGGCTTGAGCGCGAGCCCTCGTTGCGGCATGCGCACCACGTCATCGACGTCGACGACGTGCCCACCACCAAAATCGTGCAACAGCTGCTGCGTTTGGCCGGTTTGTAGCGCTGGCCCCGACGTGGGCGATAGTCTCAGGGCATGGCTGCTGCTCTGTCGTGTCCCCGCTGTCGTGTCGCCTTGCAAGACACCGTCGTCGAAGACGCCGGGGTGGCTGCGTCTGCCCAGATGTGCCCCAAGTGCAACGGCAAGTTCTTCGAAAAGGGCGCCCTCGACGCCCTCAAGGAGGTCGTGAAGGTCGATCTCTTCGAGTTTCGCGCCATCCCTTCAGAGCGCACCCAGATGGCGCCGTTGCCGTGCCCCAGCTGCCACAACGACGATCCCATGCTGAAGGTGGTGAGCGACCGCGACGATGCCGTCACCCTCGACGTGTGCCCCCGCTGTCGCGGCACCTGGGTCGACAAAGGCGAGCTGCAGGCCATGCAAACAGAGACGCTGTTCGGCCTGTTTCGCCTCATCAAAGGCTGGTTCAGCTGACCCCAGTGACACGGTCATTCAGCGAGGTCGTCACCCGGCGGTGCCGCAGAGATTGCTGCGCACGTCAGGCGTGACGTCGTCACCGTCGTCTTCATCGATGACCACCGAGGCGAAGTCGATGTCTTGCTTCACCTCGCCATCGGCGGTGGTGCGGCTCACGGTGAGGGCGAAGGTGAAGCGGCCCCGCTCTGCCGTCGTCACCGTGAGTTCAGCGGTGTCGGCGCCTGACAAGGTCGTCGCCCGGCCGCCCACTTGCGTCCAAGCGTAGGTCAACGTGCCGTCGTCGACGACGCAACTGGCGGATCCGTCGAGCACCACCTGCACCTCGCCCTCGACGCCATGACGCTCGTGGTCGCCGCCCGCGCTGGCCACCGGCGTGGCCGTGGCATCGGTCGACGACAGCGCGCCAATGCAGCCCAGCGTCGACGACAACAGCAGGGCGCATGCGGCGGATGCGATCAGACGAACCATGGTGTCTCCTCTCGACGCTGCAGGCGTCGTGATGCGGCGGGCAACGGGGTCGTCTGGGGATGGTCCCAGCTTGCCGTCGGCGCCGCAAATTGCAGACCCTCCATCGGCCGGCATTTGCCATACTGTTGCCGTGTCTGTGCTTCGTTTTGCCTCCCACCTCATGTTCGCCGTACTGGCGACGCTGACTTTGCTCATGTGCGTCGAGGTGTGCGCGGGCGTCACCCGTGCGGTGGGCAACCCCTTCGTCGCCTTCACCATGACCGAAGAAGGCTTTGTCTCCTCGGTGGCCCTCGACGTGTGGGGCGCCAAGTCGGCTGGCTTTCGCGAGTGGGACCGCGTCGTCGCCGTCGACGGAGAGCTCACCTTCACTGCCGCCCAGGTCGCCCGCGAAGCGTTCTTGCGTCAGCCCGGCAGCGAGGTGGTGTACGAACTCGAAGGCGCCGACGGCACCCGCCGGTTTGTGGCGTTGCCGACGAGGGTGTTCACCGCATCCGACATCATGCGAAGCCAAGCGTCATTGGCGTTCTTGGGCCTCGCTTGCGTCTTGCTTGCGGTGCTGTTGTACGTGTTGCGGCCCGCCGCCCTCGACGCCTGGAGCTTCTTTCTGTTCTTCGCGTCGGTGGGGCTGTGCATGGTGTCCATCGTCGACATGACCATGCTGTGGGACCAGCCCCCCCTGTTCCCGTACCTCATGCCCTTCTTGACGGTGTTCGGCTTTCTCCTCGTCGGCAGCATCACCCGGGCGTTCTCGCCGCACACCACGCAAGACCCCATCGGACGTCTTCTGCGTCGCATGATGGTGTCGATGATCCTCGTCGCCACCTTGGTGTCGACGTTTGTCGCCGCCAACCTCCACCGCCACCTCGGCGACCGCTTGCGCTACCGCGAAGCCGACGTGCTCATGTATTCGTGGTTGGCGCTGTGCACCCTCGGCGGCCTCAGCGCCCTCATCATCGCCTACCGTCGCGGGCGTTCTCCCCGTCGACGGGCCCGCATCCGCCAGATTTTGTGGGCCTGGCCGGTGGGCGCTGGCATCCCCACCATGAACCTGTTCTTGGGCCACGTTCTCGACGTCATCGAGGTGTCGTTTCTGTGGAACGGGTTCATCATTCTCATGCCTCTGTCGACAGCCGACGCCATCGTGCGGCACGACCTGCTGCACCTCAACACCACCGCACGCCGCCTCGTCGGCTCCATGACGGTGGCGTCGTTGATGGGCACGGCGCTGGGGCTTGTGCTGTGGGCAGCCTCACGGTTTCTCGACGTCACCGACGCCTCCGGCATGCTGGCTTTGGCGGCTCTGTTGTTTGCAGGCGCGGCCCCCCTCACCCATCGCGTGCAGCGCTACGTGGAGAATCTGCTGCGCTCGGCGCGCTACAACGCCGGCCAGCTGTTGGTGAACTTCACCGGCCGGGCGTCGACGGCGACGCAAATGAACGACGTCGTCACCCGCCTCAAAGAAACGTTGTCGTCGTCGGTGAAGCCGACGTTCTTTGAGCTCTACCGGTACGACGCCCAGCACCAGGTGTTCGTGCCCGAGCTCAAGCGTGAAGCGGCGTCATTGACGTCGTCACATGAGCTGCGTCGGCTCTTTTTGCAGACCAAGGCAACGCTGTTTGACGATGAGCTCCCGGCTCCGCCCCAGCTCGAAAGCGCCCACATGGCGCTGCCGCTCACTGTGGCCAACGAGCCGGTGGGCCTGTTGGTGCTCGGCTCCCACGACGAGGGGCTGCCCTTTGAAGGCGCCGACGAAGCGTTTGTGACGTCGCTGGCCGGTCCGTTGGGCGCCGCCCTCGTCAACACCTCGGCGTATGAAGCCGTCGAGGCGCTGAACCGCGACCTCGAACGCCGGGTGCAAGAGCGCACGCGTGAACTCAAAGAGAAGAACGCCGAGCTTGCGTTTCTCAACCAGCGCAAAGACGACCTCGTCGCCACCGTCAGCCATGACTTTCGCTCGCCGTTGGCCATCATTCGGCAGAACGTGCAGACGGTGCTGCGCGACTTCAACTTGATGGACGAAGAAGACATGCGCGACTTCTTGGGCGGCGTCGCCCGCCAAGAAGCCCGGCTGACCGAGATGTGTGAGAACCTCCTCGACCTCGCCAAGCTGAAGAACGTGCGTCCCGTCGGTGTCGTCGTCGATGTGCAACCGCTGCTGCGCTCCATCGTCGACGACTACGGCCCCCGCGCCGCCGCCAAAGGCGTGGCCTTGCACCTTGAGGTGGAGGACGTCGCATCCAACGCACAAGTGCGGGGCGAAGAAGAGCGGCTGTTGCGCGTGGTGCAAAACCTCGTCGACAACGCCATCAAGTTCACCCCCGCCGATGGCACCGTCTCGGTGGCGCTCAACGTCGACGGTGAAGACGTGATCGTCGACATCCAAGACACCGGTGTCGGCGTGCCGGCCGACAGCATCGACCGCCTCTTCGAGCCGTTCTACCAAGTGCCGCTGCAAAGCCATGTCGGGCAGGGCTCCGGCCTCGGCCTCGCCATCGTCAACGCCATCGTCGAGAGCCACGGCGGCCACATCGAGGTCACCTCCGTCTTGGACGAAGGCACCCGCTTTCGCATCCGCCTGCCTCAGGCGTTGCCTTTGCCTGCCGATGGCGACGGTCGCGACGCTCCCCCGCAAGAACCGGCTGCATGAGAAAACGGCCTCCGCGAGGAGGCCGTTGTCGTCTTTGGGTTGTGCCGCTGCGAGGTCAGCGCCAGGCGACGGCCAGGCTGTCGTCTTTCTTCAACACCGAGATGCCTTTGGGGGAGCCGGCTTCAGACAGTTCGACGACGACACGAACGCGTTCGGGCACAGGGCGTCCGAAGCGGATCTTGGCGACGCCTTTGGAGCCTATGTCGAGCGCCCGCTTCTTGGGCATGGTGGCGCCTTCGAGGTCGACGACGACACGAGGGGGGTTGTCGAGGCCGAACTTGCGCACGACTTGGCCGCCCTGCAGCGCCACCGTCACCCGTTTGTGCTCGATGAAGGGCAAGCCCGACGCAGCAGGCGCAGCCGCGACAGCGGGCGTCTTCTTCGCGGGGGCCGGCTTCGCCGTCGGCGCCACCGGAGCGGCCGCAACCTTCACAGGTGCTTGAGCGCGCACCGTCGACGTCGATGTCACCTTGCGAGGGGTCGACGTCGGTTTGGACTCCACCGGCTGCATGGCTGGCAGGTCGGCCTCGGCTTCGGCCACGCTCTTGATGGGCTCCGCTGCAGCCGTCTCTGGCTGGGCGACAACTGCGTCGGCGGTGGTCGCTGCCGACGTTGACGAGCCATCTTCGAGGAGGGCGATGCCCACGCCAGCGGCTGCTCCCAATGCCAAGAAAGCAATGGTCAAAAGGGGCCCTTTGAACCGCGAAGGCGGCGTCGACGCCAAGTGCGGCACCGCCGTCTCACCCTCTTGCGAGAGGGGGTTGGCGTCGCTCAGCGACGAGCCCAACACATAGGCCTCGCTCTCGTCGGTGTCGCTGTTGAGATGGCCCATGTGCACAGGCGCCGTGTCGTCGAGGGCGACGTCGGCCATGGCGGCCATCGACAGCTCAGACAGGTGGTCGTTCTCTTCGAACGGCTCTTTGTCTTCAAGCGCCGCCAACTGCGGCAGCTCGCTCAACGCACTCGGCTTCAAGGTGCCGGCGAGCAACTGGGCGGCGGTGTCGTCGAGTTCGGAGTCGCCTCCGGCCCACAGTCCCACCTCGCTGTCGTCGAGGGCTGCGGCCAATTCGTCGCTGGCGTCGGCCGTGTCGTTGGCGGCTTGCGGTGGCAACGAGTACCGCGCTTGTTCGGGCAGTCCGCCGGCTGCGGCCTTGCGCTCACCGTCGGCGAACCACGCCCCCGAGAATGTGAGCGGATGGTTCTCACTCCCCGGCAAGTCTGACGCCCCGAGCGCGTGCGGCCCGGATTCCGACGCCATGGCGTCGAGAAGCTCGTCGGCGTGCCCTCTCGTTTCGTCAATTGCTGAATTGTCTTCAGTGGTCAGATTGGCGTTGAGGCTGGTGATGTCGTCATGTCCGACAGTTTTCGAAATGTCGGGTTCGACGTCGGGCGTCACGCTCTGCTCGGGCAGCGGCCGCGCGCGCGAGACGACGCGAAAGGTCCAGCCCGACGTGTCTTTCACTTTGGCAGGCACCGCCGACGGGTTCTCGGCAGGCGCATGCTGCGCGTCGGGGTCGACGTGCAACGGGCGCAGGCTTGGGATTTCTTGCGCTGTGGCGTCGAGGGCGATGTCTTCAGCGGCGGCAGCGTGTTGCGGCACGACGCTCGCCCGCTGCCGTGGACGCGGCACCTCTTGCGACGTGGCGTCGAGGTCCACCGCGGGCGTCGGCACCAACGTTGGGCGACGGCGCCGCGGGGCTGGGGCAGGCGGCGACGACAGGTTCAACGCGGTGTTGCCGTCAGACGACGGCAGCGATGACAACGACGAAGACGACAAGTCGTTGAGCGTGTCGTCCAGCGCCAACGGCGAAGACTGCAAGGGCGGCATCGACAGCGGGCGCAGGCTCGGCAAGTCGGTGCCAAACGTCGGCGTCGGCACCGGTGCCTGCGAGGCCGCCGCGGCAGGAGGGTACGTGCGCAACGGCGGCAACGAGGTGTAGATCTCGTCAAACTGAGGCATGCCCACCTCGGTGTCGTCGAGAGACGGCTCATCGTCGTCGATGGCGTCGAGTTCGTCGGCCAACGTCGCCTTCATCACGGGCTCCACCACGTCGGCCATCGACGGGTGCAGCTTTGCCATGGCAGCGGCCGCTTCTTGCAGCGACGGCAACTCCGACGCGTGCAGTTGGGGTGCAGGCATGACGTCGGTGGCGTCAGTGGCTGGCGTCGCCACGTTGGGCAGAGAGACATCGTCCGCCAACGACGGCGGCAACGTGTCGTGCCCCGCGTCCATCTCCAGTTGGGTCTGCAGGTAGACATGCAGAGCGTCGTGCACGACGTCAGACAGATGGGTGAACCGCACGCCGATGCCAGGCACCTCGCCGGTGACGTTGATGGGTTCAAAGCGGCGCACCCAGCTGACCTCGGCGTCGTGAACGCGCAAGGTGGTGCCGTTCAACACCATCGTCAGCGACAGGCGCTCTCCGACGGGGAGGTCGTCGGTGGTCTGCAGAAACAAACCCGTCTCGCTGAGGTCGCTGGCCCAATACCGCCCCAAAAAGACGGACCCATCGTGGCTGCGAACTTCGACCTCTCCAAAGAAGGGAACGCGATCAAACTGCCGGTATTTCTGCATGCGGTGCTCCTTGACGACGACGTCGGGCATGACGCCGCCGCGGTCCCCCTGGCGCGCCCCGTCGGCTCCGTTGGAGCCAGATGGCGCCAGGTGTCTCCACCATGCGGCATGCAGATCCCATCTCCAAAAAAACGGCCAGAATTTCTGGCGTCACCAACACCCCCACCGACCATTTTCTTACGCATTTTCAAACACATCCAAAGCAGGCCCTCACTGAATCCGGCCGCCGAATTTGGCGTCCAACATCCATGATTCCTCCTGTCCCGTTTCTTCCCGATGGCGTTCGTCTGTGGCGCAACGTCCGCCCTGAGGGCATCAACGTGGCCTTTGTGCACGACCGCGTCTCCTGGTCGACGTCGTTTCGCCACCGTCGGGTCTGCCAGTTCGGGGCCGCCTACGCCTATGACGGTGACGACGCCCCCCCGGCTTCCTTTCCCAGTTGGCTGCGCTCTGTGGCCGACGTCGTCGACGACCTCGTGGGGCAACGCAGCAACAACTGCATCGCCAACGCGTATGTCGCCGATGAGGGACGCATGGGCTGGCACGCAGACGACGTCGCACAGCTCGCCGCTGACGCGGGCGTCGCCATCTTGTCGGTGGGTGGTCCTTGTCGGTTCCGCCTGCGCCACGTCGACACCAAAGACGACGTCATCGACATTCGGCTCGTCGACAACGCCCTCCTGTGGGTGCCCAACGCCATTCACGTTGACTGGCAGCACGCCGTCGACCACGTCGAGGGCGACCGCGTGTCATTGAGCTTTCGGCAACTCACCTGAAAGACACGCGCGCAGTGCCTGCGTCAGCTGCGACATGTCGTCGACGTAGACCGCCTCCTGCGCCTCAAACGCCTCGCCGCGGCCCATGCCCCAGCGCACCAACACCGTGTCGACGTCGATGCCCGCTTCACGGGCGGCGGCGGCGGCCCCCGCGTCGACGACAGTGTCGCCCACCAGCGCCACCAACGGCGTCGACAGCTGTGCCTGCACATGCTGCAAGAAGGCGGCGTCGGGCTTGTGACAGCCGGCGTCTTCGGGGCCCACCACGACGTCAAAGACGTCGGCAAACAGCGCCGCCACCATGGGATGCGCATGTGCCGATGGCTTGTTGGTGGCCACCGCCAGCTGCACACCGTCGTCTTTCAGCGCCTGCAACACGGCGTGCATGCCGGCAAACGGCGCGGTGTGTTCGACGGTGTGGCCGCGGTAGGCGTCTTGAAACGCCTGCAGCCCCTGCTCCACGACGTCGTCATCGGGGGCGACACCGTCGAGTTGTGTGAACAACTCCTGCACCAACCATTTGGCGCCGTGCCCCACCAACAGGCGGGTTTGCTCCAGCGTCAGCGGCGCCGCCATGCGGTGGCTGAAGGCGCGGTTGACGGCGGCTTGAATGTCTTGCAGCGAATCGACGAGGGTGCCGTCGAGGTCAAAAGCGATGGCAGGCATGACGCAGCCATACCACAGCTTTGGGCTATGCTCCTTTCGCCCCCGCTGCAGACTTGCTGTGGCTTTCGCTGTTGAGTGCTCATGTCTCCACCTGTGTCCGCCTCCAATGTCATCGTCGACTTGTCCTCCGACACCGCAACCGAGCCGACGACGGCAATGAAGGCGGCCATGACCCAGGCACCTCTGGGCGACGAGCAGCGACGTGAAGACCCCACGACGTTGGCGCTCGAAGAGCGCGCCGCGTCGTGGTTGGGCACCGAGCGCGCATTGCTGCTGCCGTCGGCCACGATGGCGAACCAGATCGCCATGGCCCTGCACGCGCAGTCGGGCGACGAAATCCTCTGCCACCACACCGCCCACGTCTTTCACTACGAGACCGGTGGCGCGGCCCTCATTGCTGGCGCCCAGCTGCACACCCTCGACGGCGACAACGGCCTCTTCACCGGCGACGACGTGCGCGCCAAAGTCCGCGCCGATGACCCCCACCTCCCTCGCACCCGCCTTGTCGTCGTCGAGAACACCTCCAACGGAGGGGGTGGCACGGTGTGGCCCGACGACGCCTACTCCTCTGTGGTCGACGCTTGCCGCGCCCACGACTTGCGGCTGCACATCGACGGCGCCCGCCTCGCCAACGCCGCCGTCGCCCGTGGCGTCGAGCCTTCCCACTGGGGCGCCCGCGCCGACACCGTGCAGCTGTGCTTCTCCAAAGGGCTCGGCGGCCCCTTCGGGGCGGTCCTCGGCCTGCCCGACGCCTTGTTCTGGCGTGCCCGGCGCTTCAAACAAACCCTCGGCGGCGCCATGCGCCAGTCGGGCATGTTGGCCGCGGCCGCGCTGCACGCCCTCGACCACCACGTCGACCGCCTGGCCGACGACCACCGCCGCGCAGCGGCCTTCGCTGCCTTCGTCGATGCCCACGACGACCTAGAGCTGATGCCCTCGTCGACCAACCTGGTGTTCTTCCGGGTGCGCCGCCCCGGCACCTGTGCGCCCGACGTGATGCGCGCCTGCACCGAACAGGGCGTTCGCATGGGGCTGACCCTCGACGAGCGCATCCGCGCCTGCTTTCACCTCGACGTCGACGACGCTGGCCTCGACCGTGCCCAACGGGTCGTGGCCGATGTCCTCGCCGCCACTTGAGACGACCATGACCGACCACCGCGCCTACGCCCCTGCTTGTGCCCGCAACAAAGACCCCATTCTCGACGTGCTCCAAGGCATTCTCGACGACACCGCCTACGTCCTCGAGATCGCCGCCGGCACCGGCGAGCATGCCGTGCATTTCACCGACGCCCGCCCCGGCTGGCGGTGGCAGCCCACCGACATCGACGACGCAGGACTCCGCAGCCAACGGGCTTGGGCCGACCACGTCGCCCACGACCGCGTTCTGCCGGCAAAACACTTGAGTGTGCTGGAGACGAATTGGGCCGACGTCCTCGACGAGCGTCAGAAGTTTGACGCGGTCTACTGCTGCAACATGATCCACATCTCGCCGTGGGCGTGCACGCCCGCGTTGTTCGCAGGCGCCGCCGCGGTGACGACGTCAGACGCCGTGCTTGCCACCTACGGCCCGTACAAAGTCAACGGGGCCCACACCGCCGAAAGCAATGCCCGGTTTGAGGCTTGGTTGCACGACAGGAGCCCAGAGTTCGGGGTGCGCGACCTCGCCGACGTCTACGGCGCCGCCGAACAGTCAGGGTGGATCTGCAAGGCCCAAATCGACATGCCCGCCAACAACAAGATGCTGATCTTTAAGAAGAATCCGCAATAGGTCGCATCCGCCCGCTCAAGCTTTGCGTCAGAATTCCGACACTTTAGGGCAGCGTCGCGCTTTGAAACGCCGACGCCCTGAACGTCGACTCGGATGCACGTGCTCGGCCGCGGGAGCAGCATGACCACCTACAACGCCCAAAAATACCTCGCCCGCTTCACCTGTTTGCAGGGCGACTGCACCGACACCTGCTGCTCGGGGCTGCACGTCGGCATCACCGAAGACAACTATGTGCAGCTGAAAAAGACCCTCAGCGTCGACGACCGGTTCAAAGAACGCGCGGAGCAGTTCATCACCATCTCCCCGGCCACCGAACAAGACATCGCCACCCACCCCGCGCACTTCGGCGCCATCCTGCAAGACCCCGACAAGGGGCTTTGCAGCTTTGTCGACGACGAGGGCGGGTGCGACATCCACGCCACCTTCGGCGAAGAAACCATCGGCGACGTCTGCAGCCTGTACCCCCGCACCATCGCCGAAGTGAACGACGACGTGCACATCTTCGCGTCGATGGCCTGCCCCGAGATCGCACGATTGGTGGTCACCGCCGACGACGCCTTCGACGACGCCGACCTCGACCCCGACCAAGTGCCACGCCACCGCGTGCACCGCACCTTTCAGTTCGACGACCACAGCTCGCTGTACGAACGCGCCTTTCACCACATCAACGCGCTCGTCGACTTTCTGCTGCGCCACGAAGACTACCCCGTCGACATTCGCCTGGTGTTCGTCGTGACCTTCGGCGACATCGTCAACGGCGGTGGCTTTCGTCGAGGTGCGCTGCATGAAGACGCATTTCTCCTCGAAGACACCCTCGCCGCCTTTCAACAAAAAGAAACCCTCGACAAGATCGAGGCCAACTACCGCGCGTTGAGCATCCCCGGCGAATACGGCCTTCTCCTGGCCCGCAACGTCTTCGTCGCCCGGCTGCGGCAACAACCGGCCAAAAACTTCACCAACGTCGTCAACGGCGTGCTCTTCAAGCGTCCGCCCACCACCGACGAGCTCGCCTCGTTCTTCGACGCTGGCGCCGACCACGACGCCTTCGCCTACTCCCCCGAAGAGCTGTGGGGCACTTACGCGAAAAACCGCGCCAAGCTTCTCGAGCATTTTCAAAGCGACATCAACCGCTACGCGCTGCACTTCATCCGCCACCAATGGATGACCCAATGGTACAGCCGCTCGTCGTCACTCCCGTTCTTCAACGCCCAAACCCTGGTGCGCCTCGCCCTTGCCCGTGCGCTGCTCTATTTGCACCCCAAGATGAACGCCTTTTTCGAGCGTGTCGACGCGGGCGACGATCGCGATGGTCTCGTCGAACAGCTGAACGAGATGGCGGTCGAGAGCTTTCACCTCGTCGGCAAGAACATCATGCACGTGCCGTCGTTCACCAGCGTCGTCGACGCGTTCATCCGCGAGCAAGGCCTCGATGAACTCTCACGCACCGTGCTCTTGCTCCCGCCATAGGCCCTTCTCAAGAGAAATGGGTTGGGTATGACCTCCGGGTGCGGCCTCATCGCCGTTTTGGAGTTGTCATGCATGTTGCACTGAAGGTCCCCTCTCGTTTGCTCTTGTTGAGCGTCGTCCTCGCTTTGTTCGCGGGCTGCCCTGAACCCACCCCGACCCCAGACGGCGGCGACGACCCTGTTGAAGACGCGGGCACCAACCCCGGTGACGACGCCGGCACCAACCCTGGCGACGACGCCGGCACCAACCCTGGCGACGACGCCGGCACCAACCCCGATGACGACGCGGGCACCAACCCTGGCGACGACGCTGGCGTTGAAGTTCCCCCCGAGACCAAGAGCATCGCCCAGCTGCGCAACCCCGCGGTCAACGGCTACCTCGCCCCCTGCCCCGACGGCCAGTTCACCGACTGCGGCGACGCTTCACTGCACCACATGGTCGTGGTCACCGAGCCCTACTACATCACCGGCGGCAACAACGGCCCGCTCTTCGGCATGATCATCGCCGACCCCACCGAGGTCGACGGCAGCGGCCGCCTGCTCCCCTACTCGGGCATCGAAGTCACCATCTCCCCCGAGCACCCCAACTACCCCCCCATGCTCGACGGCTACGACTTCGCGCAGACGCCCGAGACCTACGAGTGGGTGAACCCTGCCCTCGTGCCAGCCCCCGGTGACGTCGTCGACCTCGTCGGCCAAAACTCCCTGCGCTACGGCATGCCCCAGTTCCGCTTTGTCTCGTCGCTGACCAAGGTCGGCACCGCCGACACCGTCGCCGACGTCACCATGCCGCTGCCGGCGCAGTTCGACGGCAACGCCGACGCCGCCGCGGTCAACCACCCCAGCAAGCTCCAAGGTGGACGTCCCAGCGACAACGTTCCCCCGTCTGACGTCGTCGACGGCTACCTTGCGGTGTGGGTTGAACTCATCAACGTTGAAACCACCAACGCCTGCCTCCCCTCGCCCTACACGCCCTTCGGCGGCGCCGAGTTCGACCGCGACTTCGGCTACTTCTTGGTCACCGGCGACGTCGAAATGGGCGACCACTTTGAGGTGCGCTTCTCGGGCCGCTTCCCCGAGATGACGCCGGTCGAAGACCAAATCTGCGCCAACCAAAACCTGCGCTGCGGTGACAGCCGCTCCCTCGGCCAAACCTTCACGTCGCTGCAAGGCGTCATGGACATCTACTTCGATGTCTACCGCCTCAACCCCCGCACCGTCGACGACTACGCAGGCGCCACGCTCTCTATGGACATGTGCCCCTGAGCCCATCCGTCGAGAACAGACACAAAAACGCCGGCTTCACCGCCGGCGTTTTCTTTGGCGCTCAAGGCAAGTGCAGCTGCTGCGACAGCAAGTACTCGGTGAAGCCGCGCCGCAGATAAAATCCCCGCGGCAACGTCTCATACCCTTCACCCTCGTCGTCGCTCAGCCGGCGGCGGGCTTTGTTGTTCGCCGCCTTCGGCCGCATTTGCAGCACTTCGCCGTGCTCCGCGGTGAGCGCGTCGACAAAGCCCTGGCGGATGAGGTCGGCGTGCATCTCCCAGTCGGCTTGCAACGCCGCCTCTTCTTCGGGCGACGGCGTCCACAAAAACCCCGCGCCGATGCGGCGGTCTTTGACGTCGATGCCAGGGTGCGCCTCGATGGGCATGAACAACACCCGACTGAGCTTCTTCTTCACCCGCGACGTCGGCCACGTCCGCGACATGAGTTCGTCGAGTTCGGCGGTGCACACGAACGTCGTCTCCCGCGGCCGCCCGTCGGGGTCGATGGGCACACTCTTCATCTCGACGCCAAGCCGGGGAAAGTCGGGCTCCGGCTTGCTCGTCGCCGTGGCCACCAACGCCGCCTCCAACAAGATGCCGACGAACCCTTTGTCGCGCGCCAACGACGTCGGCACGTCGCGCCCAAGAGCGCGCGCCACTTCGCCGAGCGTGCAGCCCCACAGCGATTGCACGCGCTGCATGAGCTCTTCTTCCGACGACGGGGGCAACAAAGGGGGGACAAACGGCATCTGCAAACGCTATCTCGTCGACGACGGATTGCAGAATTGAAAAAGGCACCCATCGCTGGGTGCCTTCGTCGTCGACGTCGTCAACAACGACGTCGAGCTCGACTCACTCGGAGGCGAGGGGGCCGACTTTGGTGGGGTTGCCACCGCGCTCGACCATGATGTCGGCGCCGCCGTTGGTGCAGGCGTCGTACAGGTCGGGGAGGGTGTCTTTGGCGATGGCTTTGCCACCGACGGAGACGAGCACGTCGCCCGATTGGATGCCGCACTTGGCCCAGCCGGAGCCGTCTTGCACGCTGGAGATCTTGAAGGCGTCGGCGCCCGCGGCGGTCTTGCCGGCGGTGACACGGCCTTGGCCTTTGAAGGCGTTCTCGTCGAACTTGGGGGCCTCAGCGACGGGCTCAGGATCGGCAGGAGCGGCTTCGGGCTCGCCAGCGGGGGCAGCGGCAGGCTCAGCAGGAGGCGCGCCGGTGGGTTGAGGGTCGTCTTTGACTTGCTCGTTGCCACCGCAAGCGGTGAGGGCGAGGGACAGGGCAGACATCACGAGAAGCTTTTTCATGGTCGTCATCTCCGCCGCAAATGCGGCATGGGAAAGGGGTCGGTCGCCTTATGGCGTGAACACCGTTGGTTTGGCAACCGACAGCCGACGGAGGACGAACTGCACCAACACACCCGCCGCCGGCTGGTACACTCGGGCATGCCCCATCCCCGACTCCTCCTGGCCGCTTGCGTGGCGTGCGCCTTGGCCACCGCCGCCTGCCCCGACGACGAACTCGACGTGGTCATCACCGATGTGCACGAGGTGCACTACCAAGGCGGGGGCGCCGTCGACGTGCTCTTTGTCGTCGACAACTCCGGCAGCATGCAAGAAGAACAGCTCGCCCTGGGCGCGTCCTTCGACCGCTTCATCGAGGGCTTTTTAGAACTCGACACCGACTTTCACATCGGCGTCACCAACATGGACTACCAAGGCACGGCCGGTGCGCTCCTGGGGGATCCGCTCTATCTGACGCCCGAAACCGAAGACCTCGTGTTCGCCTTTCGCCGCAACGTCAATGTCGGCACCACCGGCAGCGGCACCGAAAAGGGCCTCGAAGCCGCGCGCCAGGCCCTGGGCCCCGCCAAGACCGACGGCGTCAACCGCGGCTTTTTGCGCGAAGGCGCCAGCCTCGCCATCATCTTTGTCAGCGACGAAGACGACCAAAGCACCGCCGATCTCGACACCTACTCGCAGTTCTTTCTCGACCTCAAATACGGCGACACCCGGCGGCTGTTGCTGAGCTCCATCGTCGGGCCCAGTGGCGGCTGCCCCACCGCCGAAGACGGCGCCCGCTACCGGGAGTTCGTCGACATGCACGATGGCATCTCCACCAGCATCTGCGACGACGACCTCGGCATGCCCGCCATTGGCAACGTGGTGTCGGGCTACAAAACGACATTCGTGTTGCAGGGCTTTCCCATCGACGACACCGTGGTCGTCAGCGTCAACGGCGAAGAAGTCGCCGCCGGCCCCGACACCTGGAGTGTCGACGTCAATGGCGCCATCGCGTTTGCGCCGGGCGCCGCGCCTGAAGACTGCTCTGAAGTGCAGATCGCCTACCGCACCCGCGACTTGGTCCAGGGCGAAATGCCACTGGTGTTTGACACCCACGCCCCCATTTGCGCCTTGAACCAGAGCGACATTGACCTCGATCTGCAGCCCCGCGGCGGGTGCGTCCAGACCCCGGTGTCGACGACGTTTCCGGTGCTGTTGCTGCTGCTGTTCTGGCGCCGCAAACGACCTGTGTGAAAACGCACAAAACTGAGCGTTTTCACGTCGTCACTGAGTGTTTTCGTCGTTGTGCGAATTCCACCGGACGACAGCACGCGTGGTGCGTACTTTGCCGTCATGAAACGCATCGTCATCCTGGGCGCGGGCACGGCGGGCACCACCATGGCCAGCCGTTTGCGCAAGCTTCTGCCGCCGTCTGACGTCGACATCCTCGTGATCGACAAAGACAACCGTCACGTCTACCAGCCGGGACTGCTCTTTGTGCCCTTCGGCATCTACAAAGAGCAAGACCTCTACAAACCGCGGGACATGCTGCTCCCCGACGACGTCACCTACCGCCAAGAGGCAGTCGCAGGCATCGACGCCGAACAGCAGCGCGTGACCTTTGAGGGCGGCGACGTCGTCGACTACGACGTGCTCATCGTCGCCACCGGCAGTGAGATCGACCCCGACGCCACCGAAGGGCTCACCGGCAAAGGCTGGATGGAAACCGCCTTCGACTTCTACACCCCAGAGGGTGCCTTGGCGTTGGCCAACAAACTCGACGCCTTTGAGGGCGGACGTCTCGTCGTCAACATCGTCGAGATGCCCATCAAATGCCCGGTGGCGCCGTTGGAGTTTGCCTTCTTGGCCGACGCGTACTTCACCGAGCGGGGTCTGCGCGACAAGGTCGAGATCGTCTACGCCACCCCCCTCGACAGCGCCTTCACCAAGCCAGTGGCGTCGCGTCTGTTGGGCGACCTCCTCGAACAACGCAACATTCTCGTCGAGGCCGACTTCTCGGCGTCGGCGGTCGACGGCGACAAACACATCTTGTCGTCGTACTGCGGCCGAGAGATCGAATACGACCTCCTCGTCACCGTGCCGCGTCACAGCGGGGCCGAGGTGCTGCGAACCAGCGGTCTCACCGATGACCTTGGGTTCATCCCCACCGACCACCACACCCTGCAGAGCAAGGCGCACAAGAGCATCTTTGCCCTCGGCGACACCACCGACTTGCCGTCGTCGAAGGCCGGCTCGGTCGCTCACTTTCAGGCCGAGGTGCTCGAAGAAAACATCCTGCGCTTCTTGAAAGGGCAAGAGCCCGAGCCGTTGTTCGACGGGCACTCCAACTGCTTCATCGAGACCGGCTTTGGCAAAGCGATGCTCCTCGACTTCAACTATGAGACGCAGCCGCTGCCAGGGCGTTACCCGCTGCCGGGCATCGGCCCCTTCACCCTTCTCGAAGAGAGCGCCGCCAACCACTGGGGCAAACTGGCCTTCAAGTGGGCCTATTGGAACCTCCTGGTGAAGGGCGAGCCACTCCCCATCGACCACAAGATGAGCAAAGCCGGAAAGTGGGGGTTGCCCTCATGACAACGACCCCTCCCACCGCCGAAGACCTGCAGCGCGTCGAAGACAAACTCGACACCTTGCTCACCCAAGTGAACACGTTGCATCGTTCGCAACAGATGTTGGCCAGTCTCTACGAAGAGATGGTTCCCGTCGCCACCTTGGCCATCAACGACGTCAGCGAGAAGTTGGCCGCGTACGAGCAAAAGGGCTACTTCGATTTCGCCCGCGAGACCTTTCACGTCGTCGACAGCGTCGTACAGAACTTCTCCCCCGACGACGTGCATGCGTTGGGCGACAACATCGTCAACATCCTCAACGCGGTGAAGGCCGTCACCCAGCCCGACGTGTTGGAGTTCGTCGAGCACGCCGCCGACGCCATGGAAGACGAGGCCCACAAACAACCCAAAGGCGTGCTCAGCATGCTGAAGTCGACGTCGAACGACGACGACGTGCGCCGGGGGCTGGCGGTGGCCTTGGAGGCCTTGCGGCAAATCGGCAAGGCCGCCCACGGCGACAACAACGACGGCAAAAAGCACGTGAACCGTCTGCTGGGCGGCAAGCGCAACCTGCGTCCCAAAGGGGAGGCGAAAGCGACGCCAGGGCAGCCGGCCTCGACGCGCAAAGCGCCGATGTCCAAAGAGGTCGTGCAGCACGTGCAAGTGGCCATGCCCCACGCCGAAGACACCCCCGAACATTGCCCCACCGACGTCGAGGGCTTCACCTTCGACCGCGATGGCTTCTTGACGCAGCCGGAGTGTTGGACGGTGGAGCTCGCGCACACCCTCGCGCACCAGGCGGGGCTGGAGTTGCACGAGCGACATTGGACGGTGCTGAACTACCTGCGCGAAGAATACGCGCAGTCGGGGTCGTCGCCGAACATCCGCAAAATCACCATCGGCAGCGGCGTGCCGACGAAGGAGCTGTTTCAGTTGTTTCCGAGAGCGCCCGCCAAAACCGCCGCTCGCATTGCCGGCATCCCCAAACCCGTCGGCTGCGTCTAACGCGCACCCTCGAGGAGACCTCCATGTCGAATCGCAAAGTCGCCATCATCGTCGCCAAAGGCGGCATGGATGAAGTGTACCCCTCCCTCATCCTTGCCAATGGCGCCCGCCAGTCGGGCATCGACGTGGCCATGTTCTTCACCTTCTATGGCCTCGACGCCATCACCGAGAAGAAGGTCGACCACCTGCACGTGAACATGACGGGCAATGCGTCGAGCCCCATCCCCACCGTCGTCGCCGGCTTGCCCGGCATGGAGTCGGTGGCGGCGACGATGATGAAAAAACAACTCGAAGAGCTGGAGATTCCGACGCCACGAGAGATGCTGGAGATGGTCTCCGACATGGGCGCCGAGATTTACGCGTGTGAGTTGGCGATGAAGATGTTCAAGCTCGACAAAGACGACCTCATCGAGCAGGTGCAAGACGTCATCACGGTGGGCGACTTTTACGACGTCAGCGAAGGCGCCCAAATCATCTACACTTAGCTCGGGCGCCCCAGGCACTTCGTCTGCTGCGTTGCTGTGCTTCTCGGTCGGTCACAACCAATAGGGTTGCTCCCTCCCTCCGATGCTCGCGCCTTGCAGCCAAAGCACCTGGAACCCCCTCCGGCTTCGGGTGCTCGTTTTGTGCCGCGCGAACGACGCCCACGTCTTCCGAAAGCCCGCGCAATCTTGATTGCGCGCCCGGCTGTCCAGAGGACAGCCGCCGCGCGGCTCCCTTCGGTCGCGTCGTGCTGCACCCCTCCGACTTCGGGCGGCCGGCTCGACGACACCCATGTCTTCCGAAAGCCCGCGCAATCTTGATTTCGCGCCCGGCTGTCCTTAGGACAGCCGCCTTCGCGGCTCCCTTCGGTCGCGTGTTTCTGTACCCCTCCGGCTTCGGGCGCTCGTCCCTCTCGCCGCGAAAACGGTACCGTGACCTCGTCACCTGCTTGTTGCCGGCGTCCGCCGTTGACAGCCTCTTCAGGGCGCTGTGAACTCAGTGCATGGAGTTCACAAACATCTTCTTGAAGGGCCTCAGCGCCGCCGCCAAGGGCTTTGCCGCCGAAGTCGATGCCTTGTTGGCCGACGCCGAAGACGCCTCCACCGATGCGCGGGCCGACGACCTCGGCGCCGACGTCGTCAACGACATTCGGTCGACGTCGACGGGGGGCACGGTGAAAGATGTCGCTTTTGTCGACGACCACGCCAGCGACGAGATCACCGTGACGTCGGTGTTTGGCACCGACGATCCCTCTGCCATTCGCGAGATGGAAGCGCCCACCAAATACATCGAACCCATCTTTGTCAGCGAAGACCCCTCGCTGTCGTGAGGCCCTGACCGGGTGGCGACGACGTGCTACGACCGCCAGATGACGTTGCACACCATCCTCACCCACCCCGGTGGCGCCCACAAAGACGACTTGCTCGCCTGCTGTGTTCTCGCTGCTTTGCATGGCGCCCCCATCGTGCGCCGCGACCCCACCGACGCCGACCTCGACGACGCAGGCACGGCGGTGGTCGACATCGGCGGCCGTCACCAGCCCGACGTTGCCAACTTCGATCACCACCACTTCGATCGCGACCATCCGCCGACGTGTTCATTGTCGTTGGTGTTGCAACACCTGGGGCTCTACGACGATGCCAAACTGTTCTGCGCCTGGCTGGAGCCCGCCGAATACTTCGACAGCCGCGGCCCCAACAAGACGGCCGACTGGTTGGGCGTGCCCCGAAAAACCATCGCCCAGCTCAACTCCCCCATCGACGTCACCTTGCTGCGCCGCTTCGCGGCCCAAAGTGAACACCGACCGGGCGAGACGCTCTACGACTACATGCGCTTTGTGGGGCAAGACCTGCTCGACTTTTTGCACACCGCCCGAGCACGCATCGCCTACGTCGAAGAGCGCGGCACCCGCTGGCAGTTGCCCGTTGACGACCACGTCATCGAAGCGGTGTTTTTGCCCCGTGACGACGACGGCGAAGGCCCGGCCGACGAGCCCAGCACCGCAGTCGCCAACTACATCCGCGCCAAGGGTCTCGACGACGTGGTGCAGGTCATCGTGTATCCCGACCGTCGAGGGACGGGCTACGGCATCGGCCGCTCCGAAGACCACCCTTTGTTTGACTTTGCCCACACCGAAGCCGAAGACGACGTGCGCTTCGCTCACAAGAGCGGCTTCATGTTGAAAACCGAGGCCACCGACGTCGAGCGGCTGCAAGCGTTGGTGCGCATGGGCCTCAAACGCTGAGCTGCGGCGCCAGGCCAGACGGGGCTGGCGCTTTTGCCGTTGGCGCGTATAAGCCCTGCATGGCCAACCGTTTGTTCAGCTGGGGGATGGTGTGCAGCGTCGGTGCTCTGTTGTGGGCGCCGCTGGGCTGCATCAATCCCCTCGACCCCTGCACCTCCCTCGCCGAGCGCATCTGTGCCTGTGAGGCGACGCAATCGGCGCAAGAAAGCTGCCGGTCGACGCGCATCGAAGCCTTGCGCAACCAGGTGGAGATCACCGACGCTGAGCGCGAGCAGTGCTGGGCCGCCCTCGACACCTGCGATTGTGGCGACATCGAAGAGAACCGCTTCGAAGAGTGCGGATTTGTGAGAGAGTAGCTGGGCCACAGCCCCGTCTGTCGACGAGCAGAAAGGACCACGCGTGTCGAACGCAGACTCCCCAACGGAGGCCGAGAGCCCCACCCCAGCCAAACGTCGCCGGCGGTTTCGTCTGCGCCGTCCACAATGGGGCGGACGTCGCAAGCTGCCGTTTGACCTGCGCAAGGCGCTGTTCATTCTCCCCAACGCCTTCACCGTCTCCAGCATCTTCTGCGGCCTGTACGCCATCCTCGAGGCCACCCACCACGCGGCCCCCGACGAGGGCACCAAGCACCTCTTTCAAGCCGCCGTCGCCATCTTCTTCGCCGGCTTCTTCGACATGTTTGACGGCCGCGTCGCGCGCATGACGCGCACCCAGAGCGACTTCGGCGTGCAGATGGACTCCCTCGCCGACGCCATCTCCTTCGGCGTCGCCCCCGCGGTGCTCGTCTACAAATGGGGTCTGCAAGAGCTCGGGTTGATGGGCAAGTTCTTCGCCTTCGCCTATGCCGCCTGTGGCGTGATTCGTTTGGCGCGGTTCAACGTGTTGGCCGCCCGTGGCGAAGGCTCCAGCCGCTACTTCATTGGCCTGCCCATCCCCGTCGCTGCGGCCATGTTGGTGTCGTTGGTCATCGCCCACCACCGGGCCTTCAACGTGCCTGTGCAGCGGCACATCGACGTGCTCACCCTCGTCATCGTGCTTAGCTACCTGATGGTGTCGAACGTGCGCTACCGCACCTTCAAAGACTTTCGCCCGTCGGTGCGCTCGGTGCCGATTCTCTTGGCGTTGGCCGGAGCCGGCATTGGCATCACCGTGGTGTGGCGCGCGTCGGTCACCGTCGTCGCTGCCGTCGGTCTGTACATCTTCTACGGGTTGCTCGAAGAGGTGATGTTCTACCGCGCACGCAAAGAGAACGACCCCACCAAGGTCGACAAGCCCAAGGCCGACGACGAGTCTTCCGACGACGCTGGCGCATCAAACTCCTCCGACACGTCAGGGCAGACCGCCGCACCCTGAGGCCCTCATGAAGGTGTTGGTCACCGGCGCGGCGGGGTGGTTGGGACGGTTTCTCTGTCCCCTGCTCCAGGCGCGCGGCCACGACGTCGTCGGGCTCGACCCGGTGGCGAGCGCGCACACCGACGTCGTGGGCAGTGTCGCCGACGACGCGTTGGTGTCGGCGTTGTTTCAAGAGCACGGCTTCGATGCCGTGGTGCACGCCGGGGCCTTGCACAAACCCGACATCGCGCGGCATCCGCAGCGGGCGTTTGTCGACGTCAACGTGCAGGGGACACTGAACCTCTTGGAGAATGCCTGCCGAACGCCTGGCACGCGCTTTGTCTTCACGTCGACGACGTCGTTGATGATCAGCCAGTCCATCCGCGATGAAGACGCTGACACCGCGGTGTGGCTCGACGAGACGCACGCGCCGTTGGAGCCGCGCAACATCTACGGCGTCACCAAACTCGCTGCTGAAGGTTTGTGCCGCCAACACCATCTGCAACACGGGCTCGACGTCGTGGTGCTGCGCACGTCGCGCTTCTTCCCCGAAGACGACGACACCCAGGCCACGCCGTCGGGGCCCAACCTCAAGGCGTTGGAGCTGTTGCACCGACGGGCGTCGGTGCAAGACATGGCGCGGGCCCACGTCGCAGCCGTCGAACACCCAGGACCCATCGGTTTCGGCCTGTACCTCGTGTCGGCCCCGACGCCATTTGCGCAGGTCGACTTGAGCGCGCTGAAGACAGATGCGGCGTCTGTCATTCGCCGGCATTTCCCCGACGTCGACGACGTCTTCGCCCGCGCAGGCTGGGTGCTGCCGTCGTCGGTGGGCCGGGTGTACGACGGCCGTCGCATCTGCCGGGCGTTGGGCTTCACCTACGAGACGACGTTTGCCGCGGTGCTGCAGGCGTTGCGGCAAGGGAAGCCATCGCCCCTGGTGCACGACGCCAGCTATGTGTCGCCGTTGGTGTCGTCGGCGACTCGGCCCTAGTTACCCTCAATAAAACAGTCGCTTACAACAACAACGCTGCCCCTTCGGCGGCGTCGTTTTTTTGGGCAGATCCATGCAATTCCCCGCCAGCGGCTTCGGAAAGGAGGTGAGCCACAAGGACGTGGTGTTCAGGAGACTGCATGCAAACGCAAACCCACCCATCGACGCTGAAGGCGTCCCCATCGCTCACGACCCAACTCGTCGTCGTCGCTGTCGTCGTCAGTGGCGCCCTGTCGACGGTGCAATGCACCGGACCTTCAGGAGTGGTTGCCCCCAAGATTCCGCACCTTCGCGACGCTGGACCTGACTCTGGTGTCGTCGTCGACGCTGGTGTCGTCGTCGACGCTGGACACGACGCTGGTGTCGTCGTCGACGCTGGACACGACGCTGGTGTCGTCGTCGATGCTGGACACGACGCTGGTGTCGGCGTCGACGCTGGACACGACGCTGGTGTCGTCGTCGACGCCGGTGTCGTCGTCGACGCTGGACATGACGCTGGTGTCGTCGTCGACGCTGGACATGACGCTGGTGTCGTCGTCGACGCTGGACACGATGCTGGTGTCGTCGTCGTCGACGCCGCCTTGCCACCGTGTGACGACGGAGAATGGTGGGCCGAGTTTGGCGAAGAAGCCCCTCCTCCCAGCGACGATTGGTGTCACCTCGAGCGCTGCAGCGAGGAGGAGTGGTTCGACCTGTATGGCGAAGCCCACATGCCGAACATCTATTGGTGCCACTACGCCGATCCGTTTCAACCCTGGGTGCGCTGACACCTTTGAAGGGGGCGCGGGCGGGCCAAGCTTTGCTTGGCCTTGGGAGAATCGCGCTGCGATTCTCTGCCCCTTCCGAGTTTCGCGCACTCTTGAACGACAGCCATGTCTTCTAAAGACCCGCGCAATCTTGATTGCGCGCTCGGCTGTCCATAGGACAGCCGCCCTCGCGGCTCCCGCTGGTCGCTCCTCCGTCTAGAGTCTCGTCGCGTTGACCGTCTCGTCGTCGACAAACACGCCTTCGGTGCGACGAAAGGCGTGTTGCAGCCCTTCGCGCAAGCGTCCGCGGTGCACCCGCCGACGCTGCGTCGAAGGCAGTGTCGTCGTCGAGAATCCCCCCTCGGCATCGGCGAGCGAGACGACGTTGGCCTCAGACGACGGCGCAGTCGTCAGTCGAATGACGTTGTCGCTTTCGGCAAGGTCAGGAGACGTCGGACGCGGCAAGCCCACCTCTTGCAACAAGTCGACGGCGTCGACGGGGCAATCCGCAAGCGCAACGTCGACACACAGCTGCAGCTGCGGGGGACACATCGCCTGCGCCAACCCCACCGCCACCCAGGTGTCGACGTCGTCGAGGCCGTCAAAGACCAGCCGGATGCGCTTGCTCGTCGTCATGATGCAAGCATCACGGGTTGAGGTGCTGCAGCACCCACGCGCCCTCGTGCAGCGTGTAGTGCTCGCGCTCGTGCAGGCGGGCTTCGCCGCTCTTCCACAACTCGATCTCGTCGGGGACGATGCGCAGGCCACTCCAATGCGCGGGGCGAGGCACCTCCCCCTCGGCGAACTCGCGCTCGTAGTGGGCAAGGCGATCGAGGAGTTCTTGCCGCGATTGCAGCGGCGCGCTTTGGTGCGACGCCCAGGCCCCCAGTTGGCTTTGGCGGGCGCGAGAGGCGAAGTAGGCGTCGGCCTCGTCGTCGCTGACCACCTCGACGACGCCACGGGCGTTGACTTGGCGCCCCATCAGCCACCAATGCAGGGTCAGCGCGCCAACCTTGGTGGCGAGAAACTCGCGGCCCTTGCGGCTGTTGAAGTTGGTGAAGAACACGAAGCCACGCTCGTCAAGGCCGCGCAACAGCACCGTGCGACTCGACGGGCGGCCCTGGTCGTCGACAGACGACACACACATGGCGGCGGGCTCTTCAAGGCCGCAATCTTGGGCATCGCGCCACCAGGTGAGGAGCTTGGGGTACGGCGATTGGGACAAAGCGTCTGACGTCGACATGAAGGCGAACCTAGGGGCTTTTGCCGTCTGCGCAAGGCGTGTTTGGCGTTTGCCGCACCAAGAGTGTCGCCGGCGAAAACCCATGGCACATGGCGCCTCAGGCAGGTATCACTCAGCAGGACGAGTGTTCTTGGGGTGCCCGATGATGAAGACCCTTTCAGCTCCATGGCGCGCGACGCGTGACAGCGCCGCTGGCCGTCGTGCGGCCTGGCCCCAGCGAGGACGTCTGCTGGCGTTGACGTCGTTGTTGGCCTCGGTGTTGACGTTGTCGGTCGGATGCGGCCCTGAAGACACCCTCACCGCCTACGATGTCGTGTTGACACCTGAAAGCGACTGCCGCCAAGTCGGCCAGGGCGCTGTGCAATGCGAAGACGAAGCTGAGATCGGCCAAGTGTCGACGCAAGGACGGTGGGTGTTCGACGAACGCGACGCCACGTCCTTCTTGCTCAACAACCACGAAGGGCGGGTGCTGGCGGGCATCCACTTTCAAAACGACGGCTCCGTCGCCAACACCAACGCCTGCACCGGCGACGGCGGCACCTGCTACTTCGCCCGCACCGAGGCGGTGAGCTACGACGTCGAAACCGCATGCCAACTCTACGAGCAACACATCGTCGACACCGTCATCGACGACGAGGGCGGCCTCTCTGGCGTCGTCATCTTGGTGACCTTCACCGACGAAGCCTGCGTCAACTCCCTCATCACCGAAAAGCGACTGTCGGTGTCGGCGCAGTTGGCCGAAGACGTCGTCTTGGCCCGGGAGACGTTCGAATGATGCGCGCGACACATGCACTGAAGCTCGGATTGTTGACCGCGGGGGTCACGTCGATGCTGTGGGCCAGCGCCTGCACCAAGGTGTCGTTCTACGACGTCGTCGCCACCCCCACCGAAGACTGCGTGGTGACGCCTGCAGGCGAGTTCTGCGGCGAAGTCGGCGGCCCTGAACTGAAGCGGTTCACCGTCGAGTACGACGAAAACAACACCTACCTCTACGTCGACGAAGAGATGTGGCTTGCGTCTGGCATCGAAGGCGAGCGCGTGGTGGTGAAAGAACAACGCATCACCGAAGAGTGCACCACCCTCGCCCGCCGCACCTTGCGCTTCAACATCGGCACCAACGCCAACAACGACGAGGTGTTCATCGGCACCCTCGAAGAAGTCACCAAAATCGACGGCCCTGAAATCTGCGGCGACGTGCCTCGGGGCACCCGCCTGCTCTACACCCTCGAGGGCATGCCCTCGACGAGCTTTTGAGGCGCGCCATGCACGTGAAGGCTCTGTCTCTTGTTCGTTCGTTCGGTGGCCGCCTGTGGGGCGCCCTGGTTCTCGTTGGTGCGCTGGGCACCGGTTGCGGAGGCGACGGTGACCGTGTCGTCGGCGAGTTCACCTCGTCGGTGGTGCAGCGCAACTCGTGCAAAGTCACCGGCGACGCCCCAGAGAGTTGTGTGCGCGACGACCGTGAAAGCCGGCTGCGGGTGTCGCTCGTCGAAGACGAATTCGACCGCGTGTGGATCTCGGGCATCGAGGTCGGCGGGCTCCCCAACGGCCGCGTGCTCGGCACCCGCGACATCAACGGCGACTTCTTGTTTTACGACTTCTTGCAGCAAGAGAACGCCGAGAGTGGCTGCGTGTTGACGCAAGAAATCACCTTGAGCTTGGGCATCGACCCCTTGGCCGCGCCCGACGCCATCGGCACAGATCCGTGTGTGGCGCTCATTGGCCGCGAGACGCGCACCACGACGACGTCGCTGGAGTGTGACGACGTCAACGACCCGCCGCTGCAAGTGCAACGCATCGTGCGTCGACGCTGGGAGCCGCCCGCAGCGTGCACGCCCGAGCTCACCGATTAGACGTCAGGCTCCACGACCACGGCGGTGCCGTACACCAGGATTTCTGCCGCACCTTGCATGACAGCGGCGGTGGTCATCTTCACGCCGACGACGGCGTTGCCGCCCAGGCGCAGGGTTTCGGCGCGCATGCGGTCGAGGGCCTGCTCACGGCTCTCGGCCATGACTTTGGTGTACTCCTCGATCTCGCCGCCGACGACGTTGCGCAACGCCGCCATGATGTCTTTGCCGATGTGACGGGCGCGCACGGTGTTGCCGCGCACCAGCCCCAGCACCTGCACCACGCGGTGGCCAGGTGGCACGTCGACGGTGAACAGCGGCACCTCCGACAAAGGAGCGGGAGACGTCGACGACGTCGTCACCAAGGCAGTGGAAGCATCAGCAGAAGGAGTCATCGGACCACCTCATTGTATGGGTCGGTGCGCTGCAGACGTTGGCGGGTGCGCCAAGCAGCGTGAAGAAGAAGGCTGCCGCCAGCGAGCATGAACGACACACCGAGGCGCAACCACAGGGGCACGTTCTCGTCGAGGAGCACCTGCATCAAGCCCATGCCGGCGGTGAAGGTGCCCCCGCCCAACACCAAGGTGGTGCCGATGCGCTCTTGCAGCTGGCGCTCCGGCCGCGCGCGCTCCAAGTCGATGGCGTCGTCGTGGGCAATGCGGTCGCGCAGGTTGTCGAAGGTGAAGCGCAGGCCGAGGTGGGCTTCGTATTCGGCGAGCAAGTCGGGGTGTTGGTGCAGATGACGCATGAGTTCGTCGCGCTCTTTGGCGGTGGCGACGTCGTCGATGGTCTTCACCATCAACGTGGCCAAGCGGTCTTCGTCGAGGGTGGTCATGAGGGACCTCCAGAAGCGAGGGCGAGGGGCGCGCGGTCGGGGTGTTGCTCGGCCATGGCGGCGGCCAAGGCGCGGCGGGCGCGAAACAATCGCGACATCACCGTTCCTTCTTTGACGCCGAGCACCTCCGCGATTTCGACGTAGGAGAGCTCTTGAAAGTGCCGCAGATTGAGCACTTCGGCGTGATCGTCGTCGAGGGTGTCCATGGCACGCAGCAGCGCGCGGGCGTCTTCTTTTTGTTGGGTGATGTGCTCGGGCGAGGGGGTTTTGTCGTCGAAGAGGGCGTCGACGTCGTCACCGGCACCGCCGGGGACGCGCCGCTTGGCCGCGCGCAAGGCGTCGAGGCAGGTGTTCTTGAGGATGCGGTACATCCACGGGTAGAACGGCTGGTTGTCGTCGAAGCTGTCTTGCGCTTGGTAGGCCTTGAGCAAGGCGTCTTGGCAGACCTCTTCGGCGCGGGCGCGGTTTTTCACGAAGCCGTAGGCCGCGCGCAACAAACGGGCGCGGTGGGCTTCGACGAGGGCGGTGAACGACGGGGTCATGGATGGGCATCTCGCACCCGGCGGAGGCGGGGCACAGGGGTTCAACAGGTACTACGTCGGCGATTGGCGGGCATTCCGTGTTGTGCGTGTTTTTGCTGGATCTGCCTTCGCAACGCGAACAACCGGGGGCGCCCTCGCATGCAGGGGTCGACTTCTGCGAACCTCCAGCGTCCATGGCCGGTGTCGGCCGTGGTGGGGAGGAACCATGCACCACCGCCTGCCTTCTATCGCTCTTTGGGCGACTGTCTTTTTGGCCGCATCGTCGACGCTGGCGGCCCACACCCCGGCCGCGGTGGAGGAGGCGCTGTCGACGTTGCCTCCGGCGTTGCGCCCCTGGGTCGATGCGCAGCTGCCGCCGTCGTGGACCTCGGCCTGCATCCAGCCTGCAGACCGCAACGGAGGGCCGCTGTGCAGCTTTCCCAGCCTGCTCTCCCTCGACCTCAAAGAAGGCCGGGGCGCGTTCTCATTGACGGTGTTCAACGAGGAGGATGTCCAAGTTCGTCTGCCCGGAGACAAAGAGCGCTGGCCGCTTCAGGTCACCGACGGCCCGAAGCCCGTCGTCGTCATGGAGCAGGGCGAAGAGCCGGTGGTGCAACTGTCGAAGGGGCTGCATGTGCTCAAGGGCGTGTTCTTGTGGGACCACCCGCCGGAGTACATTCAGGTGCCCAAGCGTGTGGGCCGTGTGGCATTGACCATGAAGGGCAAGGCCGTTCCTTTTGTCGTCGTCGACGACGACGGCAAGGTCTGGCTGCAAAAGCGGGTGCAAGAAGCGAAAGAGAAAAACGCTCTGTCGTTGACGGTGCATCGCAACCTGCACGACGGGGCCGTGGCCGAGCAAGAAGTGCGCATGGAGCTGCAGGTGTCTGGCGAAAGCCGCGAAGTGACCTTGGGGCCGGTGTTCGACAAGGCGTGGGTTCCGCTGCGTCTGACGTCGGGGCTGCCGGCGCGCGTCGACGACGACAACAAGCTGACGGTGCAGCTGCGCGCGGGCACGCATGAGCTCACCGTCGTCGCCCGCCACGTGGGGCCGCTGCAAGAGGTCGTCTTTCAAAAGCCCAAAGACGACGCCTGGCCCGACAGTGAAGTGTGGGTGTTCGCCGCCGCCCCCAGCGTGCGCCAGGTGCGCGTTGAAGACGGTGTCGGCATTGACCCTGCGCAAACGCGGTTGCCGTCGTCGTGGAAGTCGTTGCCGGCGTTCTTGCTGCAAGACGGCCAGAAGCTGCGCTTCGTGCAAGAGCGTCGTGGCGACGAGCATCCAACACCCGACCGCCTTGAGCTGGCGCGCACGTTGTGGCTCGACTTCGACGGCACCGGCGTGACTTTTGACGACGAGATGCGCGGGGTGGTGCATCGCTCCCGTCGCCTGCAGATGGCGCCCTCGACGACGTTGGGGCAGGTGACGTTTGGCGGCGCTTACGGCCAAGACCAATTCATCACCGTGCTCGACGACGCCAAAGACGGAAAGGGCGTGGGCGTCGAGGTGCGTGGGCAGGAGCTGAACGTGCGCGCCACCGCCCGCTATGAGGGCAGCCTGCAGACGGTGCCGGCCGTGAGTTGGGACCACGACTTTCACAGTGTGAAGCAGAAGCTGCACCTGCCTCCGGGGTTTCGTCTGCTGCACGTCAGTGGCGTCGACGACGTCAGCGACACTTGGCTGAAGCGATGGACGTTGCTGGAGCTCTTTTTGTTGTTGGTGACGACGTTGGTGACGGCCCGCTTGTTTGGCGCACCCTGGGCGGTGCTGTGCTTTTTGACGTTGGGGCTCATCATTCCCGAGTCGGATGCGCCGCGGTGGATCTTCTTGTCGGTGTTGGCCGTGGAGGCGTTGGCGCGGGTGCTGCAGAAGGGCATCCCGTCGTACGTGGTGCGCGGCTTGCGTGCCTTTGTGCTGCTGTTGTTTGTGTTGATGGCGCTGCCGTTTGCGGTGCATCAAGTGCGGGTGGGCATGTACCCGTCGTTGAAGCGGCCGTACCAAAGCATGAGCTCGTTTCAGGACGCACGCGCGGTGTCGCAGTGGACGTCGTCGTCGTCGTACAACAAGCGTCGGCCGTCAGGGAGCGCTGGGGGTCTGATGTCGTTTTCGGCGGATGAGGCGAAGTCTGAGGCGCCCCCTCCACCTGTTGCGCAGAAGAGAAGGCCGAAGAAGAAAAGAAAGAAGAGGTCGTTGGACGATGCCCTGCAGCAGGAGATGGACATCGCCAACCTCGACGGTGCCTTCGGCAACATTGGCAACGTCAGCAACAGCCTCAACGCGCAAAAGCAGCTGGCGCAGTTCGACCCCGGCGCCCAAGTGCAGACGGGTCCGGGGCTGCCCATGTGGACGTGGGACAGCGTGCATTTGACCTTCAGCGGCCCCGTGAAGAAAGACCAGACCCTCGCGTTCTACGTCGCCACGCCGGTGCACAACTTCATCTTCGGGTTCTTGCGGGCGATTTTGCTGTTGTTGATGACGCTGTGCTTCTTGCGTCTGCCCGGCAAACGTTGGCCGGCGTTTTTGAAGAGCAAGATTCCGCCGGAGTTGCCCATGTTGGCGGTGCCTCTGTTGGTGTTGTCGACGTCGACGGGGGCCCATGCAGCAGACGCGGCCTTTCCTTCGCAGGCTCTCATCGACAAGGGTGTCAAACAGGTGGAGGAGCGGCTCAAATCGTCGTCGACCTGCAAGCAGGGGTGCGTATCGCTGGGGCAGATGCGACTGACGGCCCGCGATGCACAGCTGTCGATCGACCTCGACGTCGACGCCTGGGAGGAACAAGCGTTGCGTCTCCCTGGACGCAACGCCGCGTGGAGCCTGCAGGAAGTGCTGATCGATGGCCGCCCCACCCAACGGTTTGTGCGGATCACCAACGGCGATGCCCTGCGGGTGGTGGTGCCCAAGGGACGTCATGTGGTCACCCTTCGGGCCCGCCTGCCCAATGTGCAAACCGTGCAAGTGCCGTTGCCCATCTTGGGGCCGCACCACGTCGTCACCGACCTCAAAGGCTGGACCACAGACAGCGTGCATGAAGACGGCAAGGCCGACAGTGTGGTGACGCTGGAGCGCTCCAAGAACGAAGTGCAAGGGGCCGCGACGTTTGAGTCGGGGGCCTTGCCGGGCTTTGTTGTCGTCGAGCGGCAGCTGCGCTTGGGATTGGTGTGGCAAGTCGACACCGTCGTGCGCCGCCGCAGTCCCGCTGGCGAAAGCGTCGCTTTCGACTTGCCGCTGCTGCCGCATGAAAAGGTGCTCACCGAGGGCATTCGCGTCGAGCAAAAGGCCGTGAAGGTGCACCTCGGGCCACGCGACCACGTGGTGCGCTTTTCGTCGTTGCTCGAAGAAAAGCCGGTGGTGGAGTTGGTCGCGCCCGACGACAAAGCGGCCTACGCCGAGCGCTGGAGCGTGGAGGTGAGCCCGCTTTGGCACCTCGAAGAAGAGGGGATTCCGCCGTTGCTCTCTGAAGCGCAGTCAAGCGCGCGCAGTTATGCGCCGTGGCCCAAAGAAAAGCTGACGCTGCGCCTGAGCCGTCCCAAAGGCACCCGGGGGCAGACCCTCACCGTCGACAAAGCGCGGCTGTTGTTGCAGCCCGGCGTCCGCGCCACCGACGCCACATTGACGGTGAAGCTGCGGGCGTCTCGAGGGGACGCCCACGCCTTCACCCTGCCGAAGGGTGCTGAGGTGTCGTCGCTGAAGGTGGCCAACAAGCCGCACCCCATTCGCGTGAAAGAAGGACAGCTGCGGTTCTCGACGACACCGGGGCCCCAAACGGTGGAGGTGAAGTGGCGCACGCCCACGGGCATGGACACCGTGTTCAAGACGCCGAAGCTCGACCTCGGGGCCAAAGGGGCCAACGCCGAGGTGGTGGTGAAGGTGCCGCACGACCGTTGGACCTTGTTTGTATGGGGGCCCAAGTTGGGGCCGGCCGTGTTGTTCTGGTCGCTGTTGTTTGCCGTTCTCGTCGTCGCCATCGGATTGTCGCGCCTTTTGGAGAGCCCGCTGAAGCTCATGCATTGGCTGTTGTTGGGGCTTGGCATGTCGCAGGTGCCCCTCATCGTGCCGACGATGGTGGCGGGGTGGATCGCCGTCGTCTCATGGCGTGAACGCAAGGTGGAGCTGCAGCCGCACCTCTTCGCCATGCGGCAGCTGCTGGTGGTGGCGTCGACGATGGTGGCCATGATGTGTCTGGCGGGCGCCATCTACGGTGGACTGCTGGGCGACCCCGACATGCAAATCCAGGGCAACGGCTCGACGCGGTCGACGTTGAACTGGATGCAAGACCGCATCATGGGCGCCATGCCCGACGTGCGCGTCGTCAGCGTGCCGCTGTTTGCGTTTCGCGTGTTCATGCTGTTGTGGGCACTGTGGTTGGCCGCGTCGGTGGTGCGCTGGCTGAAGTGGACGTGGACGGCGTTTCAAACCGGCGGCATGTGGCGCGACTTCCCCGCCAGCCAAAAGGCATCCGGCGGCGCCGCCGCCCCGACGTCGAGGTCAACGTCGACAGACGCATCGGATGCACCGCCGACGGTGTCTGCCGATCCCCAGCCTCCTGCAGAAGAAGGGGCTCCCACGCCGCCGACAACATCGGCGGCAGGTGCTTCATCTGACCCTGCACCAGACGAAGATCTCGACGAGCGTTGAGGATGCAAACGAAAACCCCTCGTCGACGACGAGGGGCTTTTCTTTGGGTGCATCGATGGCGGCCGTCAGGCGGCCTGGCCGATGAGCGCTTCGTGTTTGACGACGGCGGCATCGAAGCTTTCGTCCCAAGCGTCGGGCAGAGAGTTTTGCACCGACGGCCGGGCCAAGATGCGGGCGCTCCAGGCCTGCAGGTTCGGCCAGTCGGTGAGGAGGTCTTCGCCGAGCGATTTGTATTTGGCGGCGCGGGTGAAAAACGGCGCGACGCCGATGTCGGCAATGCCAAAGGAGGTGCCGTCGCCACTGAGGTAGTCGTTGTCGCCAAGCTCCTCGCTCAGGCGTTGCAGCGTCGTGCGCAGCTTGTCGCGGGCCTTCTCTTGCTTCTCAGGCGTCGACGCCGTTTCGAAAAACCAGGCCGCACCAAAGAGGTCTTCGCCGGCCATGGCGAAGAAGGCACGTTCGCGGGCACGGGCGATGAGGTCGTCAGAGCGCAGCTGGGGTTCAAAGGCGTCGTCGAGGTATTCGCAGATGGCCTGCGATTCGAAGAGCACGTCGTCGCCTTGGTGCAGCAGAGGCACTTTGCCGCGCGGTGACAACTGCAAGAACCAGTCGGGTTTGTTGGCGAGGTCGATGAACCGCGTCGAAAACGGCTGCCCTTTTTCGTTGAGCATGATGACGGCGCGCTGCACGAATGGGCAGGTGACAAAAGAGATGAGTTCGAGGGACATGAGGACCTCACGGTGGCGACGCCGAACGGCGAGTGAGAAAAGACGGACCACGGCACAACACGCCGCGCGGGGGTTGGATGTGTGGGGCCCCCGCAGGTTTCACTCTGTGTTGCAGGGATCCGCCCTCAGCGCAGCCGACGGGGCGCGCCTGCCGCACCAAAGGCGGCGACGCCCAGCGCGCACATCACGGTCAAGGCAGCCAACAATGCAGCGCTCCAGCTGTTGATGGTCACAAACGAGACGTCCGCGTCGAGAAGGACGCCGATGATGGGGGGTGCGATGGCGGTGGCGAGGACGCCGATGGGCATCATCAACGAGCGGATGGCACCGAGGTGCAACGTGCCAAAGCGGTCGGCCAAAAACGTCGTCCGCGCCGACGACCCCAAGCCGATGCCGAACCCTGACAACGACAAATAGCCCACCGCCACCCAGGCATCGTTGGAGACGGCAAACAACGACAACGCCAACGTCAACGGCAAGGTCTGGACGATGACCATGACGCGGGCGCCCAAAGCGTCGGTGAAAAAGCCGCCCGAGAACGAGCCCACCGCCCGGCTGATGCCGAAGGCGACGAAGCAGCTGGCGAGGTACTTGGGCGTCCACGTCATCTCTTTGGCGAGCACCAGCTGGTGAAAGAACAGGCCCGTCAAAAAGAACCCGGGCGCGAACCAGCTGGGCAACATCAACCAGGTGCGGAGGTCGGTGAAGACGTCCATCCGCGTCCACGACACCGGGGTGACGACGTCGTCGTCGGTGGAATTGTCTGTCGACGTGCTCGTCGACTGCCACTCTTCGCTCGGCTGCTGAAACTGGCCGGGTGATGTGTCGTACGGCGAGAGCAACCACCACGACAAAGGCACCGACACCAAGAGCGCAAACACGCCCACGGCGGCCCACCCCGTGGTGACACTGGCGGCTGCCGTGAGGGCGGTCACAGCGACGGGAAAGACGGCTTCGCTCAGCGGATGGCCGAGGGAGGCAATGCCCAGGGCACGTCCTCGCGCTTGCACAAAAAAGCGCGACACCGACGTATTCCAGGTGTGGCTGCACAAGCCTTGGCCTGCAAACCGCAGCAAAAACAAGCCGGGCACAAAGAACACCAAGGCGGGCGCGGTGGCGCACAACACGCTGCCCACGACGAGGAGGGCGCAAGCCTGCCAGAAAAAACGGCGGACAGGGATGCGGTCGATGCGCGCGCCCACCCACGGCAGCAAGAATGCAGAGAGGATGGTGCAGACGCTGTACACCGAAGAGAACTGGGTCTTGGTCAGGTCGAACCGGCTCTCGCAGTCGGGGACAAACAAAGAGATGAAAAAGGTCTGCCCCACGCCCGACGTCAAACCACAGAGGATGCCGAAGGCGAGGACACGAGCGTGGCGAAGCAGGGGCGAGGACATATAGTCACCTTGGCGCACTCATCGCCGATGACCAGAGGGGTTTGGCTTGCCGTTCGGCGCCCACCAGTTGTGCAAGACCGCGGGCCAGAGACGGCGCCGACCGTCGCTGTGGGCACCGGCGGCGTGGGTCGTCGTCGTGCACCTCGCCTTGGCCGGCAGCAGCTGGGCCCAAGCCGACGCTGACACCGCAGATGGCGGGGTCGCCGACGGAACGGTCGCCGATGCGGGTGTCGACGACGTTCACGATGATCACGTGGTGATGCCACCTGTGACCCCGGTGGACCCCCAACGCGATTGGGCCACGTCGGCGCCGTCGTCGTCGTCGACGCTGAAACTCAAACTCGACTCCGCCCTCTTTCCCGACGCAGCCGACGACGATGTCGACGCTGGATTGGCGTCGTCCGATGACGGTGTGGCGCCGCCGTCTCCCGTCGACGACGTGATGGATGCAACGCCGCCCTCGGCCGTGGTCGACCCCCTCCTCGACGAAGACCCGCCGGTGGCAGACCCGCCGCCTGCGTTGGAGCCGGCACCGACGTCGCGGCCATTGCAGTGTGTGACTGAAGAAGAACGGCAGCGCGCGTTGGCGGGGGCCAAGAAAGAAGCGTTTGCGGCGTCGTCGATTCCGCTCGGCCCGTTCTTCTGGGCCACACGCGACCGCACGCTGGTGCAGGCCATGCTGCTGTATTGGCGCGTGCTCGACGTCGAAGAAGACCGCCGGTTCACGCTGATGCTGCCGGTGTTCGCCTCGTTGTGTGAGCCCGACAGCAAGTGGTTCGTCGGCACCTTCGGCTTGTGGGGCAGCCACGAAGATGCCGTGGGCACCGCCGGCTACGTTGGGCCGTACTTCTACCGCCGCGACCGCGACCGCGAGCAGGACGTGCTCTTCCCCATCTATTGGCACTTGCGTGAGACCCAAGGCGAGCTGGCGAAAGAGACGTTCATTCTGCTGAACGCCTACCGCTTCAAAGACCACCGCAGCACCGACTTCGGATTCGCCCCGCTGTACTTTGCCCACCGAGGCGCCTCCGGTGACTTCTTCGACATCACCCCGGTGTTCGCCCGTTGGGGCGGGCCCACCGTCGAGAACTATTGGTTCGCGCAAACCGTCGCCACCATTTCTGACCAGGGGTGGGAGGTCACGTCGCTGCCGTTTTACTTCGGCGAGCAACGGTTGGACGGCAACTACCATCACCTCATCCCGTTGGCGTTGACCTTCGTCTGGGGGGGCCCGTCGGCGGCAGGGCAAGCCGACAACCTCGTCGTCGGGCCCTACTTCAGCTTCTCCGATGACGTCGGCGAAGACTGGGGACTGGCGCCATTGTTCTTTGCGGGGTCGTCGCGGCAGTCGAACAGCGACATCAGCCTCTTTGGGCGCGTTTTGAAGCGGCGCAATGACCCGGGTGTCGGCGACGTGCAGCGGTCGTATTGGGCGGTGCCTCCTGCGCTCACCTTTCACTGGAGCGAAGAATCGGAGCAGTACGCCTCGTCGTCATGGTGGATCGGCCAGACCTTCATCAACAGCGCCACCGACGGCTGGCACGCGTGGAGTGTGCCGTTTTATTTTGGCGGGGCCAGCAACCGCCGCAGCTGGTGGACACGACTTCTTTTCAACAGTTCTTCAGGCGTCAAACTGAAGCAGTCGCCAACATCCGACGCTTCTGAACATGACGAATCGTTCGCCTACCGCTACGACTTGGTGCCGCCGCTGCTGTTTGCCCACGCCCAAAGCGGCGACGAACACCGGCTGTGGGCAGCACAGACCTATGCGTCGTGGTCGAAACACCAAACGCACATCGCGTCGTTTCCGTTCTGGGTGCACCAACGCGTGCGCGCGCCCGGCGACCCCGACGGCGTGCACCGGGTGTGGGCCGACCACGTCCCGCTGGCGTTGAACTTTCACTGGGGCAGCGACACCGACGACGAGGCGTACCACGTGGTGGGCCCCTACTACGACCTGCACTCCCCCCGCGGCGACCACGCCGGACTGCTGCCGGTGTTTGTCAAAGGCCACGATGTCGACGACGACAGCTCGTACTTGGTGATTCCGCCGTTGGCGTTTGCCCACTTCGCCGACCCCGCCGGTTCGCGCTCGGTGTTCTTGCAAACCACCTGGGCCGACGACGCCGACGGCACGTCGTTTGCGTCGATTCCGTTCTACTTTTCTCGTCGTCACCGCCTGGGTGGCGGGTATGACATCGTGCCACCGTTGCTGTTGGCCCGCGTCGAGAACGCCGAGCGCGACGTCTTCTGGTGGGGGCCTTACTACGACGTCGCCAGCTACGATGTGCGCAACGGTGGCCAGCAACGCAGCGACCGTGTCGACGACGGGCTCATCCGCCGCGACTACGGATTGTTGCCGTTCTTTGTCGGCGGCGACCGCCACGACGGGTCTTATTTGCTGACCCCGCTGGGGGGCATGTTGCGCGACAAAGAAGAACATTGGTGGTGGGTGGCCCAGACCTTCGGCGCCTTCGACGACCGACGCTGGTGGACCTTGTCGCTGCCCCTGTTGTTCGGCGCGGGCGACGAAAGCTCGGCCATGTGGGTGGCTCCGGCGTTGGCCTATTTTCACTTTCATGACGACGATGACGACGAGCATCTGACCGTCTTCGCCAACAACGTCTTGCGCCGTGATGCGCACGCCTACGACTACGCCAACATTCCTTTTGTCTTTCATGGCCGCGACGACCGCGGGCCGTACTACGACGTCGTGCCCCCGTTGTTGTTCGCGCGCTGGGGCAACGACGACGCTGAGGGCAAGGGCACCCACAACTGGTGGGCGCTGCAGACACTCCGTCTGCAAGACGAGACCTCCTCCATGTTGTGGAGCGTGCCGTTCTACTTCGGGGGCGATGAGGTGCACCCCGACGGCGAGACCAGTTGGTACCGCACCATCCCCTTGTTGGGATACGCCGCCTGGCACGACCGCGACTCCGACGCCTCCATCTGGGGGCCGCTGTTCAACTCCAAGAGCGCGTATGGCGAAGACTGGGGGTTCGCGCCGTTTTACGTCGAGGGCGAGGCCAAAGGCGGCACCACACCCATCACCCATTTGATGCGCGAGCATCTGCTGCCTGACTTTTTGGGCCACACGTTGTTCCCCACCTCCGGGCACCACTACCGCGCGGTGCCTCCACTGGCGTACCTGCACATCGGCGATGACGACGTCGAGAACACGTTCTTCGGCCCGTCGTATCTGCGGCACACCCGCACCGGCTGGGACATGGCGGTGTTGCCGTTTTTGTACTTCGGCGGCGAAACGTCTGAGCACAGCGAAGACGACTTCGCCTACCACATCGTGCCGCCGCTGCTGTCGGGTCACCTGCGCATCGAGAACAGCAGCTTCACGTTGCTGGGCCCGTTCTACAACCTCGACATCGACGACGACGAGATCGGCCGCCACACCGGGTTGTTGCCCTTCTTTGTCAGCGGCGAAAACAAAGACGGGCACTACTTGTTCGGCCCCGGCTTTGGCCGCTTCGGCGACGCCGACAGCGACACCATGTTCGCGCTGCAGTCGTACTTGCACCGCTCGCCTACGTCGTGGCGCGCGGGGGTGCTGCCCTTTTACGCCGGCGACGCCGCGTTGCGCGACGGCAAGGTCGTGCACGAACAACACGCCATCTTTCCGCTGCTGACGACTTGGAGCCGTTCGCCGACGTCGTTCTCGTTGTTGGCCGGCAACGTGTTGTGGATGGACGACGTCGAGGGCTTCGACTTCGCCTTGTTGCCGGGGTTTGGCTGGAGCACGACGCGGGCGGGTGGGTTGTCGCCGTTGACGCGATGGCTGCGCACCTCGGGCGGGCAAGGCTGGCTGCAGCCGGCGAAGGGGCCGAGCCTGTTTGTGTGGCATCCCCTGGGGTTTTTCTACGACGACGACGTGCACAGCCGGTGGTTGTTGGGGCCGCACTACCGCTTCGCCACAGAGCACGACGGTGCGCTGGCGTCGTTGCACCACGGCGTGGTGCCGCTGTGGTTTCACCATGAAGCGGCCAACGGCGATTACGCCCATGTGTTTCCGCCGTTGCTGTCGGCGTTTTGGGGCACAGCGTCTTCGGCTCGCGGCTGGCTCGGCCCCTTCGCCATGGCGTCGACGACGACCGACGGAGAGGCATCGACGGCGATGACGGTGGCCCCGTTTTACGCCGGCATGTGGGCCGATGACGTCAATGGCGACGGCGTGGTCGTCGATGACACCATGGTGGCGTGGGCGAAGCGGCTGACGTTTGGTTTCTTTGGTGAACGCAATGAAGCCGTCGACGTGCACGTCATTCCGCCGTTGTTGACCGCCTATGTGTCGAACCCGACCTCCACCCGCTTCATTGCCGGGCCGGCCTATGGGGCCTTTGACGACGAGGGCAGCCATTGGGGAGCGTTGCCGTTTTTCTTCCACGGTCGCACCGCCGATGGCGGGTTCTATGACATCGCCCCTCCGCTGTTGTTTGCGTCGTTCGGCGAAGACGCGCCGCACCACAAGACGCACACGTTGTGGGCACTGCAGACCTACTACGAGAACCGGGAGACGACGACGAAGTCGACGTCGACGTTGTGGAGCCTGCCCTTTTGGCTGTCGCAAACCGTCACCCACACCGTCGGTGACGACGTGCACAGCGAGGGGTACCGCATCTTGCCGCCGCTTCTGAGCGGGCACTGGTTCAACGAGCGTGAAGGCAAGCGGTTCACGGCCATCGCCCCCCCGGTGTACGCCGCCTACGACGACGACGACAGCGCATGGACGTTGGCGCTGACCTATTTCTCCACCACCGACAAAACCACCGGCGACTACACCCGCAGCGTGTTGCCCGTGTACTTCGGCGGCAAAGACGGTGACGACGAGTGGGAGGTGTTTTTGCCGGTGTACGGCGCCTGGCGCGACGCCACCAGCCAGACGCGCTTTTTGCTGTCGGCCTTCGAACACGAAGACATCAACGGCGACCACACCCGTGGCATCTTGCCGTTCTTTTACCAACACCAATGGGGCGAAGACTGGCTGACCATGGCCACGCCGTTCTACTGGACGTGGGGCACCAAGACCCGCTCCCACACACTGTTCTTGCCGACGCTGACCTACGGCTCCGTCATCGGCGAAGAGCAGTTTCTCATCGCGCCGCTCGTCTACCACAACGCCACGCCGCACGTGGGCACCACCATTGTCTTCCCTTTCTTCTGGCGGTTCTTCGACCAGGACGGCCACGTCACCACCGCGGCCGCCTTGTGGTGGGACATCGCCTGGGCCCAACACAAAAAGCGGCTGCGGCTGGCCCCCGGCTACCTGCACCTCGAAGACGAAGAAGAAGACTTCTTCATGGCAGGGCCCATCGCCTGGTCGGTGGGCAAAGAAACCGTCGGCGAGGGCGACGACGAACGTCCGTCGTCGTGGTCGTTTCACGTGTTCCCGTTCTTCGGGGTCAGCAGCTACCACCCCGACCACCTCAAGTGGCGGGTGTTGTTGTTCGCCTTCGGCTACGAGCGCGAGGGCGACGTCGAGCAGTACATGATCTTCGGCAGCAAAACGGAGCCCAGCAAGGTGGCGTCGCCCTCACCGACGTCGGCGCGCACGCTCCCTCGACGACGGCGCCACGCCACCAATGCTACGACGTCGTCACCGCTGGCCACAGGCCGCGTGCCAACCACCATCCGCAGGCGCCAGCCGCCAAGCAGGTGACCAAGGTGACGACGAGGTACACCACGCCCCGTTGCACCTGCCCCTCCTGCAACATCCGCAGGGCCTCCAGGTTGAACGTCGAATACGTCGTGAAACCACCGCACAGGCCCGTGGTGAGCATCAGACGTGTCGCTGTGCCTGGCCCCGTCGGCGACGACAGCGTCCACACCGTGAGCATCGCCAACAACAACGAACCGACGGCGTTGGCGGCAAACGTGCCCCACGGTGCGTGGTCGCGAAGGGCGAGAGACAGGGCGTAGCGGGCGACGCTGCCCACGGCGCCTCCGATGGCGACGGCGACGAAGTTCATGGGCGCAGGGTAGACGCTTGCCGCGCCCTGCACCAGCCGCATGCAGACGTGCGGCGTCGCCTTGAGCTGCAAGTGACGCAAACCGGCCTTTTCAGATGCGCTGCGGCTTCTGCCTGTTACCGTCGGCGCATGCAGGAGCTGAGCGCCCCCAACCGAGTCTGTGGCAAGCGCAGTCGCGCTTGGCGTCGACGACGCTCGACGTGGATGCTGTGTGTCTTGCTGTCGGCGCAGCTTGCGTTGCCCGCCCTTGCTGCTCCTCCGCCGCGGCTGCACCCGGTCGGTGACGTGGTGCAGGCCCATGCCGGCCAACGTCATGCGCAAAAGGAGCTGGTGGGCCCCAAGCGGGATGTTCGCATCGACGCCCCTGACGACGACGAAGACGTCGCCCCCGAGCCCGCCACCGTCGACACCCGGCGCGCAGAGCGGTTCTTCTCCGAGGTGCTGCTGGCCGATCCCAACGAGGTGTTCACGGGCATCGACGTGCAAGGCCAAGACGTTGCCGTGATCAGCGAAGGGGGGGTGGTGCACACCGCCACCGACGGGGGCGTGCGCTTTCATCGGGTGCCGTTCGGCGACGTCGAGTGGATGCCGCAGTTTGCCCAGTCGCCACGCTCGGCGCTGAACATCGTGTTGGGCACGTCGGTGGTCATCCCCGGCCGCACCGCCGCAGCCGACCTCATTCGGCGCCCGCCCCCCACGCGAACCACCCGCGAAGACCACCACCCCGACGACCACCGCGCGGTGTTTTCCAACATTCTCGACTACGGACGCGTCGGCCGCGGCATCTGGCTGGGCTACGGCAACAACATGCACTTCAAGCATTCGCCGTCGGTGCTCTTCACCTTCGACCAAGAAACCGGTGTCGACTTTCTCGAGGGCGGCGCCGCCGAAACCAACCCCGCCTTCTGGACGTCCCCGTGGGTGCGCGGCCTCCCCCGTGCGGACTATTGGGTCGCCAAAGGCGACGCCAGCATCAACCCCTACCTCGTGCCCAACTCGGCGAAGCACCTCTACCGCGCCCTGCTGTTCGCCCCCGCCAAAGAGCACGGCAAGGGCACCGTCCTCTTCCATCCTCGTCGACGAGGTGAACTGTACGCCCTCACCGAACAAGGCGTGTTCAAGTCGATCGACCACGGCACCACCTTCCACTCCGTCTTTCGCGCCCCGCAAGAGCGCTGCTGCAGCAGCGGCGGCTTCAGCGAAGACGGCAGCCTCTACGTCGTCGGGCAGAGCAGCCTGTTCATCAGCACCGACGGCGAGACCTTTGTTCCCCACGGCGACCTGCGGCCGGGCACCCACCTCGAAAAGCGCACCAACGCCAGTGGCTCTGTGTTGCTCGAGATGAACCGCCACACCGCCGTGCTCGTCGACGAAGACGTGCAGAAGGTTCGGCTGCGGGGTGAAGACGCTGTGCTCCTCGGCATTGTCGACGACGTCGACCGCCCATCGCCCTTCGGTCGCGACGAACCCCCAGGCCCGCTCGTCGCCACGCGCTCGGGCCTCCGCTACGTCGACGACGACCGCAAGTTGCAGCCCATCGGCGGCGACTTCGTCGGCCGTGAAGCCGTCGATGGGCTCGTGCACGACCGGCACGATGCGTCACATGTCGTCGTGGCCATGGGCCAACAGCTTCTCGAAAGCTGGGATGGCGCCCACACCTTCACCCCCATCGCCAAGGCCCCCGGCAAGGTGTTGGGGCTGCGTCCCGACGAGCACACCTCTGGCTCGGTGTTCGTGCTGACCCGCAAGGCGCTCTTTCGCCTCGGCTCTGAGGCGCCCGCCGTCGCCGACTACGCCGTGGTCTCCATGCTCCGACGGGCGTTGCGCACCGAACCGCCTTTGCGCGAGGTGCTGCGGGCCTCCTACGACCGCATGGTGCCGACGGTGCCCACGCGCATCGAATACAAAGGGCTGTTCCCCAAAGTGAAGCTCGTCGTCGGTGGCATCCACGCCCCTGCACAGGCCGACCTCTTCGCCGACTTCATCTCGGCGGCCTCCCGGCAGACGCTGTCGGCGGGCGACCTCGGTGAGAGCACCGGCGACGCCGACGCCGCCACCTTCATTCGCACCATGACCCGCAACCAGGCCTTCGGCGGCGTGTTGCTCAGCTGGGACTTCCGCAACTTCATGCTTCCGCCGTCGCTGTCGCGCCGCACCCGCGAGGCCAAGAAGGCATTCAAGAAGGTCGAGTCTGACGTGCGGCACATCTTTCTCACCCGCCGCGGCCTGATGCGCGAGATGGCCTTCACGCCCCCCGTCGACGTCGTCTCTCAACTCAACCTCACCCTGCGCATCGACGAGCTCACCGCCAAGTTGCACGCGCTCAGCGGCCTCTATGAAGACACGGGCTCTTTTGTGCCGAAGGCGTTGCGCAAACATGTGCATGGCCTCGGCGACGTTCCCGCGCTGCTCGACGCCTCCGCCGACCACTTCGTTGTCGACGAAGCGCAGCAGGCCGGCCGCAAGCTGCGCGCCCAGTTTCGCAGTGCGCTTCCTGTGGTGCAGCTGTCGGGCGGGGTGTGGGCCACGCAGATGCAAGAAGAGCTGCAAAACTATGAGTTGCTCGGCGGCGACCGCCCCTGGATCCGCCGCAGCGCCTATTCGTACCTCGCCGACGTGCACCTGCAGGCGGTGTGGGACCTCAAGCGTCTGGTGTTCAGCGTGCAAGAACTCAACGTGGTGCGGCTCAACCACATCCGTCGCATCGTGCACATGGACGTCCTTGAAGCCCACTTTCAGCGCATGCGTCTGCAGGCCGAGCTGGAGACGTCTCGTCGTCACCGGGGGCTGCAGCGCATGATGCTCGAGCTTGAGGTCGAACGTCTGCAAAAAGAAGTCGACGCCCTCACCGGCCACGCCCTCGACGCCGAACTCGCGCGCGCGTCGTCGACGCCGTCGCGTTTGTTTCATGCCGCGTCGGCATCATCCCCTTCACCTGCTGTGTCGTCGTCGTCGTCGTCGCAGCCTCGCAATGCGCCACTGGCGCCCCTCCAGGAGACCCCATGACCCTCCGCTTCTCATTGTCGTTGGCCAGCATGTTGTGCTGCGCCGCTGCGTTGTTGACGACGAGCCCTGCGCTCGCCAAATCCCGCTCCAAGGTGCAAGCCGAGCTCGAGGCCATCAAAGCCCTCGAGCCCACCGTCGAAGAAACCCAACGGCGCGCGCTGGAGTTCTTTCAAGTGCACCCCGACAAGGTCAACGCCATGCGGGCGGGCGCGTCGTGGAAGAACATCGTGCCCTACTTCGAGGTCACCGGCGGCGGCTCGGCGGCGGGCATCAGCGAGACCACGCTCCTCGATGAATACCAGCGCATCGACCCCGAACTCTCCGTCGAAGACAACTTGCCGTGGGTGAAACGGGGGTCGACAGGCCAAGCCGGCGACGTGCGCGTGCGCCTGTCGTGGAACCTCCCCCGCCTGATGTTCAACCCCGAAGAACTCGACGTGTCGTCGCTGATGGTGGCGCAAAAAGACGTCATCTCCACCATCACCCAGCTCTATTATGAGCGTCGGCGCCTGCAGCTGTCGCTGCTCGCCAACCCTCCCGACGACCCTGCCGCGCGGCTGACGTTGGAGATGCGCATCGAAGAACTCACCGCACGCCTGTCGGGCATGACGGGGGGCTGGTTTCAAGCTGAACTCGACGCTGCGCTCGCCGAGCCCGAGGGCGAAGACAACGAAGAGGCCGAAGACGAATGACGACGCCCCACGACGCTCCCTCCTCAGCCATGCACCCCGGCCGTTGGCGCATCAGCGTGCCCAAGGTGGTGTTTGGACCTCGACACCGGTGGTGGGTCATGGCCGCCGCCATGGTGTTGACGGTGTGGGTGGCGTGGTTTGCGACGTCGACGCCACGTGCCGTCGACATTGAATGCACTGGGGCCGATTGCGCCGTCGTCGAACAGCGGTTTGGCAAGACGGTGTCGACCGTGTCGTCTGCGGCTGAAGCTTGCCAACGCATGCGCCAAATCTTTGGCAAGCGCAGCACCTACAGCCGTCAGGCGTGCCGCACGCTCGACGGCCGCACGACGTCGTCGCCGCCGTTTGCGACGTCCTATGACACGGGCACCGTCGCCTGGGGGTTGGCCTTGCTGTTGCTGTTGGCCCTGCCACTGGGCAGCTGGGCCTACGCCATGCGCACCGTCAGTGTGGCGGTCGTCGGCGACACGGCCGAGATTCGCCGTCGGGTGTTTGGCTTCTCCCGCTCCCTCGACGCCGTCGCCCTCGACGACATCCAAGGCCTCGCCGTCGACGGCGATCTTCCCACGTTGTCGCTGCAACTGCACAGCGACACCCGCGTTCTCTTTCGCGGCCACCTGCGCGACGTCGACGTGCAGAAGCTCGCGCAGCTGCTGCGCGTGGAGCCCCCATGACGTTGTTGCGTTTTCTCTGTTTGCTCCTGCTGTTGGCGATGGTCGCCAGCTGTGCCACGACGACGGCGACGCGCGCCCACGACGGCATGCTTGTCGACCCTCTCATGAAACGGGCCGAGCCCATCGCCGTGCACGCCGGGCAGGTGTGGGTCATCGATGTCTGTGCCTCGTGGTCGACGCCGTGTCTCGTCAACGCCCGGGTGATGTCTGAAGTGTGTGAGGTGCTTTGCGACCGCGCCGATGTGTGGGTGGCGAGCATCCTTCTCGACGACGACACCTCCCAAGACGGCGTGCGCATCTACCGCGAGTCGATGGGGGTGCGCCAGCAGGTGGCCACAGCCGACGACGCCTTGCGAGAAGGCGGATCTGTGCTCGGGCCGTTGGGGAACATCCCACGGCTGGTGATTGTTGATGCAGACGGCCAGATCGTCGAAGACATCACCGGCGGCACCCTCAACGCGCCCGCGGTCATCCGCCGGGTGTATGACGTGCTCGGCGAAGACCCCGCGCCGTGAGACAGACGGCTGAAGTCGAGCCGCAGGTGCGGCAGCGTCGACGGCGACGGTTGCAAACGTTAGGTTCAAGCATGTCTTCGCCTGCCGCCCAACAGCTGAAGCAGACCTTTCGCAGCGGACGCGCCATCCTGCTGGCCGCCGCCTTGTGCGAGAGCGCCGTCGCCGCCGTCGTGGCGCTGGGCGTGGCCGCCGCCATCGTCGCTGTCGTCGTCGAGCACGCCGCCTACACCGCCGACTTGCGCACGCTGTTGCAGCTGCTGCTCTTTGGCGCCCCCGTCGCCGCCGTCGTCGCGGTGGTGGGTTGGCGGCTGCGCCACCTCGGCGCCGACGTCAGCGTCGCCGCCCAGCTCGAAGAGGCCGCCGACCGTCGAGGCGTCTCCCTGCAAGACGACTTGCGCACGGCCGCCGACTTTTTGGCCGAACGTGAGCATGACGTCGAACGCCGCGGATCCGGCGAGCTCAAAGAAGCGCACCTGGTGCTCACCGCCAAGCGGGTGCGCGACAGCGGCGCCTTGTATTCGCTGCCTGCCGTCGGGCTGCAGACAGCGCTGCCCACCCTCACCGTCGGCTTCTTCGCCTTCTTGGCCGCCGGGCTTGGGGTGGGGCTGTGGGGCGACGCTTGGGCCGACCGCTTGCACCGCATCCTCGACGACGACGCCGCTCAACAGCAGCTGCGGGCCCAAGCGCGAACCGCGCTTCCCGTCGTGCGCGACTTGAAGTTGACGCTGGTGTACCCCTCTTACCAACACCGGCCCGACGAACACGTCGACGGCGCCAGTGGCTCTTTGCTCGTGCCAAAAGGCACCCGCGTCACCGTCGTCGGCACTGCCGACCGCGCCTTTGCATCCGCGTCCGTCCTCGTCGGAGACGCCGTCATCACCGCCGAGCAGCAAGGTGAGCGTGGCGTTTCGGCCTCGTTTGTCGTCGACGCCGAAGGCGAATACCGCTTTCGCCTCAAGACCGCCGCGGGCGAGGTGGCCACCGACCCCTACGGCCACCGCATTCAACTGCAGCTCGACGAAGCCCCCAAGGTCGACCTCAAAGACGACGCCTTTGAAGCGGCACGCAAAGCACGCGCCAAGGCCGAAGCCGCCGACGCCAAACAGAAAGACCCGTTGGCCCCTGTGTTGCCCACCGTCGACAGCGCCCGTTTCGACGACGAACGCGTGGTGCAACTGAACGAGGAGATCGACGTCCAGGCCGACGCCACCGACGACTTTGGCCTCACCGCCTTCAAACTGTCGGTGTTGGTGGGCGACGCCGACGACGCCACCACCAAGGTGATGCTGAAGTTGCCGCGGCCCCTCGCCAAGATGCACGCCAACACCACGTTCACGCCTGAAGAGATGGGCGCGCGCCCGGGCGACATCCTGGTGATGACCGTGATGGCCCTCGACAACGACGACGTCACCGGCCCCAACATCGGTCGCTCCGTGAGCCGCACGTATCGTGTGTTCTCAGCCACCCAACACCACCGCGAACTCATCGAACGCCAACAAGAGCTGCTCGACGCCATGGTCGACGCCCTGGCCTTCGACCTCACCACGCCGGTGCCCAGCCGCAAAGTGAAGCGCAAAGACGTCCCCGCCCACCTTGAGCACCTCCTGCAGGCGCTCAAGCTGCACCAGCGATCGCAGCGGCTGCTCAGCGAGGTCACGTCGGCGCTGCTGCAAGACGAACTGCGGCCCAAAGGCGTGTATGAGGCGCTGAGCAACATGCGCGACGACCTGCGGCCGCTGCTGCGCAGCCAACGCCGCCTCACCGAGACCGTGGGCAAAAACGTCGACGAGGGCAAACCCATTGCAGCCTTCAACTGGCGTCGGCTGTCGGCCACGCAAAACGAACGCATTCGCAAAGTCGAACGCCACGTGCTGTACCTCGAAGACCTTTTGAACCAGCAGCGCCTCGACGAGGTGAAGCAGCTTTCAGACGAGCTCACCGCCAGCCAAGAGCGCCTCAAAGAGCTGATGAAGCAATACAAGGAGTCGGGCAGCGAGGCCGACCGCAAAAAGCTCCTCGAAGAGATGAAGCGCATGCGCGAGAAAATGAGCGAGCTCATGCAGCGCATGGCCGAGCTGCGCAAAGACGTCCCCGACCAGTACCTCAACCATGAGGCGTTTGAGACGTCGAAGATGCAAGACACAGCGCAAACCCTCGACGACATGCTCGAACAGGGCGACCTCGACAAGGCCCTCGAGGCCATGGAGAACATGCTGCAGCAGAGCAAACAACTGCAGCAGGAGCTCGACGACAGCCGCCAAGAATACGGCACCGATGAATATTCCGAACAACGCGAACAGATGGAGCAGTTCGCCGATGAGTTGGGCGCGCTCGAACAGGCCCAGCAAGAGCTCGTCGAGAAAACGCAACGCATGATGCAAAGCGCGCAGCGCGAAGCCGAGCGCAAGATGAAGGGCGCCTTTCAAGAGAAGCTCAAAGACATCATCGCTGAGGTCAAAGCCGCCCAACAAACAGCCCACAAAATCGCCCCGCAAACCCTCGGCTTCAACGACGTCGACACCCTCGAAAATGCCAAAGCCCGCCTGCAAGAAGTGCTCGACGCCCTCGACCTCAACGACGTCGAAGAGGCCATGCTCGCCGCCGAGAAGGCCGAGATGCGCCTCGGCGACCTGCACAACCGCCACAAGAGTTCGTCGTTCATGCGCGACCTGGGCTTCGGCGGCCAGAGCAACGCCAACGTCGCCCAAATGCAAAAAACGCAAGAGCACGCCGAAAAGGCCAGGGAGCTCCTCGAGGAGCTGGTGCCCGAGCCCGCCGACATGCTCACCGAACCCCAACGCGAACAGCTGCAGCGCGACGCGCAAGCCCAACAAGAACTGCAAAAGCGTGCGCAAGAGCTCGCCCAGAAGATGCAGAAACTCGGCGAACAGATGCCGGTGTTCGGCCCCGACCACAAACAGAAGCTCTCTGAAGCCGGGCAACAGATGCGCCAAGCGCAGCGGGCCCTGGGCGACGAGGGGCTGCGCGAAGCACGTCGTCACCAAGAAGGCGCCAAACGCCGTCTGACGGAGTTGAAAGACGCCCTCGAGCAGATGGGGCAACAAGGTGGATCTGGCATGCCCATGGCGTTGCCCTCCCCTGGTGCGCAAGGCCAAGGCCAGGGCGACGGACGTCGTCACAAAGACGACAAGGTCGAGATTCCCGACGCCGACGACTACCGCGTGCCCGACGCCTTCCGCAAAGACATCCTCGACGCCATGCGCGAAGAACCGCCGACGGAGTGGAAGGGCGAGGTCAAGAAGTACTACGAGGACTTGGTGCGATGACCACGAGCACACGCTTTTGCACACGGCTCTTGCCCGTCGTCTTGGCCACGGCGTTGTCGATGCTGGCCACGTCGACGACGGCGGAGCCAGCGCTGCGCCCGGCCGACGTCGGGCCGCTTTTGCAGCAAGGCCACCGCGCCCTCGATGAGTGGCGGCTGCAAGACGCCCGTGCCATCGCGGTGCGTCTGTCGGAGGGCTTGCCCGACGTGCCCGCCGTGCAAGAGCTTGTGGGGCGGGTGAAGTTTCACGAGGGCGATTTTGAAGGGGCCGTGCAGCTGCTGCGGCGGGCGTCTGAAGGCGGCGCCATCTCGGCCCATCTCGACCTGGCCGAGTCGACGTACAAAGAGACGCAACACAGCGTGACCTTCGAGAGCGAGCACTTCGTGTTGCGGGTGCCCAAGGGCAAAGACGAGGTGTTGCAGGGTCCGGCGTTGATGGCGCTGGAGAAGTCGTACGACGCCGTCACCGACGCTTTCGACTACCGGCCGCAAGGCAAGATTGCCGTCGACGTGTTGCACGACGCTCGTGGCTTGGCGCAGTTGTCGTCGTTGACGGTGAAAGAGATCGAGACGTCGGGCACCATCGCGTTGTGCAAGTACAACCGGCTGATGATCACCTCGCCGAAGGCGTTGGCCCGTGGCTACGGCTGGCTCGACACGTTGGCCCACGAGTTCATTCACCTCGTCATCAGCGAAAAGAGCCACAACGAAGTGCCCATCTGGTTGCACGAGGGCCTCGCCAAGTACAGCGAGTCGTTGTGGCGAGGCCAGCCCGGCTTGGCGTTGCAGCCGGCATCAGAGGCACTGCTCGCCGACGCCCTCAAGAAGAAGAAGCTCATCACCTTCGAGCAGATGCATCCGTCGATGGCCAAGCTTCCCAGCCAGAACGACACTGCATTGGCCTTTGCTGAAGTGTTCACCGTCATTGAGTTCTTGCATGCCAAGCCGCGCAAAGCCGGCGGCAAGACCCGCAAGGGATACGACGTCACCAACGCCCTCATCGACGGGCTCCGCGACGGCAAAAGCATGGACCGCGCGCTCAAGCGCGCCAGCGGCTTCACGCTGGCGTCGATGCAAAAGGCATGGAAACGCTACCTGAAGAAGCGCAAGTTCAAGCTGGTGCCGGGCGCGCAGCCGAAAAAACTGAAGTTTGTGCGCGATGCTCGACGACGCGCCACTGAAGTCGACGACGACGATGACGAAGCCGCGCAAGACGAAGCCAAAGGCAAAAAGGGAGCGCGGTTTGTGCGGTTGGGCAACCTCATGCGTCGACGGGGACACAAAGAAGCCGCCCTCGTCGAATACGAAAAAGCGCTCGCCCGCCAAACGTTGCCGTCGCCCATGTTGCTCAACCGCGTGGCCCAGATGTACCTCGACCAGGGCCGCACCAAGCCCGCGCACAAGCTGTTGCGCAAGGCGGTGCGGGTGGTGCCGGACGATCCCCAGACCCACGTGCTCCTCGGACGGCGGGCCCTGCTCGACAACGAACACCAAGCCGCCGAGCGGCACTACCGACGGGCCACATGGGAAAACCCGTTTCACCCCGAGGTGTACATGGCCTTCGTGCAAATCGGCGAGGCCACCAAAGACGACGCACTCGTCGACGAAGGGCGCAAAGCGCTGCGCCTGCTGCAACAACAGGCGTCGGGTGCAGAGCCGGCGCTGAAGACGTTTGGCACCATCAGCATCACGTCGGCGCCGTGGGGGCAGGTGATCGTCGACGGGCGTGCTCTGCACCGCACCACGCCGCTCACCGACCACAAACTCAGCCCAGGCCGTCACGTGGTGCGGGTGGAGTCGTCGACGTCGAACGAAGCCGCCGTGCTCGAGATCGACGTCAAAGAAGGGGCCGCGCAACGCCACCAGCTGACATTGAAGCGCCGCAGCGACGACGACGAGCGCGCCTATGCCGCATTGCTGCGGGCCCAACACCAAGATGCACAAGAGCGCGCGGCCAAGGCCCGCAAAGAAGAGCACCTCGACCGTGGACTCACCGGCATCCCCTTTGCCGACTTTGAGCAGGCCGTGCGTCGCATCGAAGACCTCATTGACGGCGGCAAGTCGTACCAAGCCCACCTCGACGTCAAACGGCTGCTGCAACAGCTCGACGACGAGGTCGAAGACAACGCCTACCAACGCCAGTGGTTGTTGGTGCTCGAAGTCGACACCTTGCACGCCCAACGTCGTCACAAAGAAGCCGTCGCCCGCGTCATGGCCAAAGACGACAAGACGCTGTCGCGGCTGCCGCTCGGCCATGTGCGTCGGCTGTACGACAAGGGGTTGGCGTCGTTTCGCGAGGAGGCCACGCCGGAGCAAGTCGTCGAGCTTGCCCAACAATGCGCAGACGCCGCCAAGCAGGGGCCGGCCCCTGAGATGGCGGCGACGTGTTTGCTGCGTGCCTTGCAGCACCTGGAGTCGGTGCATCAAGTCGAACTGAATGAACTGCCAGCCACCCAGCTGTTGCAGCTGGCCCGCGACGACGATCCGCAGACGACGCCGTGGCTCGTCGAGGCGGTGCGCGCCCTTTTGCAGAACCACGCCAAGACCCAGCAGGCGGGCGTGAAGGCCACGTTGTTGACGGTGAAACCGAGGGTGTTGGCGCTGGCATCGGACGACCCCGTCGTGCAGCTGGTGCAGGCCTCACTCCAGAACCTGCAATAACGCCAGTCGACGCGAACCGCTTTTTTTCGGCTCGCATCAGCACAACTCCGCCCCTTTTGTGCATTTGCCCATCAAACCGTCGGCATTTGCACCGATGGAGCCTGTGGAGGCAACCATGGGCCAGCATCAATTCACCCGACGACAGTTCGCTTTGGGGTCAGTCGCGTTGACCACGTTGGCGTCGACGCCCGCCTGGGCGCGCGGCGCTGGCGACGTCGTTCGCATCGGCATGACCAGCGCCATGGAGGGCCCCGCACGCGCGCTGGGGCAAGGCATGCGTGACGGTCTCTTGGCACACTTTGACGTCGTCAACCGTGCAGGCGGGGTTCATGGTCGACGGTTGGAGCTGGTGGTGCTCGACGACGGATACGAGCCGAAGCGCGCCGCCGCCAACATGCGCAAGCTCATCGACGAACACGACGTCTTCGCCGTGCTGGGCAACGCAGGGACACCCACAGCAGCGGTGACGGTGCCCATCGCCGTCGAGAAGAAGGTGCCGCTGTTCGGCGCCTTCACCGGCGCTGGGCTGCTGCGCAAACAGCCACCTGACCGCTACATCATCAACTACCGCGCGTCGTACGCACAGGAAACGTCGGCCATGGTCAACGGCGTCGTCGGCGAGCTCGGCATTCGCCCTGAGCAGATCGGCTTCTTCACGCAGAACGACGCCTATGGCAGCTCCGGGTACAACGGCGGCATCGCCGCGTTGCACAAGTTGGGTTTCTCTGACGCCAAGAAGCTTCCCCACGGCCGTTATGCCCGCAACACGTTGTTCGTCGAAGACGGACTCTCCCGCCTGATGGACCCCCGCCACGACGTGCGCGCGGTGATCATGGTGGGCGCCTACGCGCCTTGCGCGCAGATGATTCGGCTGGCGCGACAGCATCGTTTTCAAGCGTTGTGCATGAACGTCTCGTTTGTCGGCTCCAAGGCGCTGGCCAACGCCCTCGCCCCCAACACCCAAGGTGTCGTCGTCACGCAGGTCGTGCCGCACCCCACCCAACCCCTGCCAGCGTCAGAGGTGTTTCGCCGTGAAGTGGCGCCGAAGCAGCAGTCGTTCATCTCGTTCGAAGGCCACCTCGTCGCACGTGCGTTCGTCAACGGCCTCGAACAGGCGGGTCCGGGTGCAGACCGCGAGACGTGGATCGACGCCATGGAGCGTGGTGACGACTTCAAACTCGGCCTCGGCGACGGCGCGGTGCGCCCGTTGTCGTCGTCACAGCACCAAATCTCCCATCAGGTGTGGCCCACGGTGCTGCACAACGGAGCCTTTCGCGCCCTGGACGGCTGGTCGGCGCTGCGGAGAAACGGATGACCGACACCCACACGAGCCCAGAGGGGCAAGACCAGTTCATCGAAGCCGACATTCGCAAGGCCAGCGTCATCGCCGTCGGCCTCATCGGTGCGCTCACCGCTGCACTGTTGGCGCTGCAGGTGGTGTTCAACCTGCAGCTGGCCGAACTGCAAGATGCGGCGGTGGCCCCGTCGGCTGCAGTCGCCCAACTCGAAACCGCCGTCAGCGCCCTGCACGCCCGACAAACCAAGGTGGCGCTGACGACCAGCAGCGCAGACCTCGCGGCGGTGCCGTCGCGGGCGCCGTTGGAGCAGCGGTTCTCGTCGTCACTTGCCGCCATCGGCACGTTGAAGCCCGAGCACGACGCCAAGCTGCAGCAGGTGGCGCAGTCGTTTTTGCAGGTTGACACGTCGCTGTTTGCGAGCGCGCAACAGCAACACCAACTGCGTGAGCAGTTCGCCGTGCAGCAGTCGGCGGTCGAGGCCGAGCTGCGCGCGTTGGTGGAGTCGGCCAACGGCATCGCCGGCACGTCGCGCCTGAACACGGTGCTGTTGTTGCGTCGTCTGCGCGACAACTTGGGCAGCCGCCCCCTTGGCCGTGAGGTGGTGTTTGGCAACGGGCGCGCGCAGCAGGAGGCCGTGTCGCAAGTGGTGACGTCGGTGCTGCAGCTCGGCGTCCTCGTCGGCAAGGTGGGCATGGCGCCCCACAACGACGCCCTCAACGGCGTGCAAGCCAACGCCCTGCCGCAAAACCAGGCGGCGGCGATGGCGGCGTTCTCGGCGTGGCGAGACGTCGTCGACGATCCCACCGTGCTCGCCCGTCTGCAGACGCTGCAGGCCCAGTGGACGAAGGTGCAAGGCCAGGTGTCGGATCCGTCCTCGTCGACGTCGCTGGTGTCGTTGCGCCGCCAGATGCTGCGGCAACAACAGAACGCGGTGCAGGTGGCGCAAGCCGAAGCCAAGACCAACGCCGCCCTCAACGGATTGCTCGCCAACATCGAAGCCGACGTTGCGGCTGCGGTGACGTCGACGAAACAAGAAGTCAAAGCCGTCTCTTGGGCGTCGCGCGTGGCGCTGGCTGTGTTGTTCGTCGTCGGCGTCTTGGCCCTGCGCTCAAGCCGCCGTCGGGTGAACACCAGCGTCGTGGGCTTGCGCAAGCAAAACGAAGAACTCACCTCGCTGCGGGATTCGCTGCGCGACATCAACGCCAACCTTGAAGAACAGGTGGCGCAGCGCACCGCCGACCTCGTCGCTCGAGAGGCGTCGATGCGGCTCATCCTCGACAGCACGGGCGACGGGCTCGCCTACATCGACGCGCAAGGCGAAGTCGGCGCTGAAATCTCGGCGTCCATGGCGCGGTGGTTCGGCCACGTCGACGACGGGCAGAGCGTCGGGGCCTATTTGCACGCCGACGACAACGACGCCGCCAACACCGACCTTAGCTTTGAGCAGATCACCGACGGGTTCTTGCCGGCCGAACTGGCTGCCGACCAGATGCCCAACCGCATGGAACACGAGGGCGCCGTGTTGCGCCTTTCGTGGACGCCCATCTTCAAAGAAGACGACGCCTCCCAACTCGACGGCGTTCTGCTCGTCGTCAGCGACCAAACGGCCGCCGAAGAAAGCGAACGCGCCCAACGGCAAGCCGGCGAACTGCAAACGTCGGTGCGGCACATTCTGCAAGACCGACAGGGCTTTCTCTCGTTCTTGGACAACGCCGAAGCCCTGCTGCAAGACGTCATCGAGGGAGACCGCACCACCGCGATGCGGGCGTTGCACACCGTCAAAGGCAACTCCGCCATCATGGGCTTTGGCGACGTGGCCCGCTGCGCCCATCACATCGAAGACCACCTCACTGAGCGCGGCGAAGGCGGCGTCAACGAGGCCGAAGCGGCCGAATTGCGAGACACCTGGGCGGCCTCTCGCGCCCGAGTGGCTGACTTTCTCGACGTCGACAGCGCCATCTCGCTGTCGGAGTCGGACTTCACAGCGTTGCGTCAAGCCATCGTCGAGACGCTGCCCCACGACGTCTTGCGCCAGAAGCTCGACCGCCTCAAACACGTGCCCACCAGCAAATACCTGCGCCGGTTGGCCGAACAGGCCGAGGCCGTCGGCGAGCGGCTCGGACGCCCCGTGCAAGTCGACATCGAGGCCGACGACACCCGCGCTCCCAAGTCGGCATCGGCGTTCTTCTCATCGCTGGTGCATGTCATTCGCAATGCCATCGACCACGGCATCGAGCCCAAAGAGCAGCGCAAACAGAACGGCAAGTCGGAGTCGGGCAACCTCCGCCTGTGCAGCCACGCCGCCGACGACGGCACCCTGTGGATCGAGCTGCACGACGACGGCGCCGGCATCGACTGGTCAAAGCTGCGGGCCCGTGCTGAAGCACAGGGCCTGTCGGCCAGCAACGACGCCGATCTGCTCTTCGCCGATGGCTTGTCCACCCGCGACGAGGTCAGCGAGCTGTCGGGCCGTGGCGTGGGCTTGGCCGCCGTGCGCTCCACTGTCGACGAACTGCACGGCAGCATCGACGTGGTCAGCGAGCCGGGCAAAGGCACGGTGTTCCGCTTCAGCTTCCCCAAGTTGGCCAGCTGAGCGGGCCAGGCCCGTCTGCAACAAAAGGCGAAACCCGGGGTGACCCCAGGCATCTAGACATTGTGGAGCGGTGATTACGCTCCCTTCGTCGCTGTCTGCCCCCAGCGCGATTTTGCCTGCACAGCCGTCACTCGACGTCGCCATGCGGGCGTGGAGCGGGTAACGTGCTTGCTATGACCCCAGACCCTGACGCCGCCGATCCCAACCAAGCTCTGGTGCTTCCTGTGGAGCCCGTCATCGAAGACGGCCCCACCGAAGCCGACCGCCTGTTGGCCGAAGAAAGCGACGCCGAAGACGACGACGATCTTCTCGAAGGCGACGTGGTCGACATGTCCAAACCCGCTGTGGTCAAGCGCGACGCCATCACCCTCGCCAAAAAACAAGGCGAATGGGTCAAAGGCGACGCCGACAGCGGCTCCACCGCCAGCCGTGGCGTGGGCGACCTCTACCGCGCCTTCGTGCGCCAAGCCACCAGTGTGCAACGCCTCACCGAGGAGCAAGAACGCGCCTTGGGCCTCAAGGTGCGCGACCACGCCGACGCCGACGCCGCCAAAAAACTCGTCATCCACAACTTGCGGTTGGTCATCAAGATGGCCCACCAATACCGCCGCAACTGGACGAACATCATGGACCTCGTGCAGGAGGCCTCCGCCGGCATGGCCATCGCCTCCCAGCGGTGGGATCCAGACCAAGGCACCCGCTTTGGCACGTACGCCGTGTATTGGATGCGCGCCCAACTCACGCGCTTTTTGATGACCAACGGCCGCGTCATCCACACCGGCAACACCCGTGCTGGCCGCAAGCTGTACTTCCAATTGCCCCAGATCCGCCGCCGTCTCCTCGCCGACGGCAAAGAGCCCACCGCCTCGGCCATCGCCGAAGAGGTCGGCGAATCCATCGAAGAGGTCGAACGCATTTTGGCCCGCCTCGAAGGGCGTGAAGCCAGCCTCGACGCCCCCATCGGCTCCGGTGACGACGACGGCAGCAGCCTCGGCGACCTCATCGAAGGCGACGACAACGGCCCCGAAAACAACGCCGCCGAAGTCGAGATGGCCGACCTCATCAAAGGCCTCACCACCCGCTACGCCGCCACCATCGAAAACGAGCGCGACCGCGACATCTGGTTCGAGCACCTGATGAACCCCGACCCCACCTCCCTCGTCGAGTTGGGCAAGCGCTACGGCGTCAGCAAACAACGCATGGGACAGTTGGCGGTACGTCTCAAACGCGGCTTCCGCAGGCACGTCATCGACGAACTGGGCCCGGAGACCACGCTGAGTTGGCTCTTTCAAAACGACTAGGCTGGAGCGCCGGCGCGCAAGCGCGGGCATGCTCCGGCCTTTTACGTTCATTTGGACTGAGTGACGGCGCCGTCGTCTGCGTTGGTTGTCAGTCGTCATCGACCATTTGCGCCGCAAATGGTCGTCGGGCATTGCCCAGCAATGCCCCATGGTCGACGATGCCTGTTTCTCATCCTCACCGACGTCGTCACGTCGTCGTCAAACGGAGGTTTTGGGAGGCCCTGTCGAACGGCATCCTCGGCGTCGTGAGCCAGCATCATCGAACATATGCGGTGATGTGCCGACCAGCAGGTTCACCTGACGTCGTCCACCGCAAACGGTCGCTGGGCCGTTTGCAATCAAGGACTCCTCAAACAAAAAGACCCCGCCGGTGCGGGGTCGTTCTGCTTGTGTCGACGCCACGGCCCTATTCGATGACGCAGATGGCGTCGGGGTGCTTGATGCGCGGCAACACGCTCTCGACGACGCGAAAGGGGTGGTTCATCTTTTCGGCGCCGAGGTAGGCGACGGTGAGGTCTTGCGCGACAGCGAGGTCAAGGTTCTCGCGGCCGGTGGAGACCACCAACGCCATGTCTTTCTTCAGACGGTTGCTGCGAAACACGCCGTCGGAGCACAGCTTCTTCACCGTCTCGATCTCGAGCACGCCGGTCTTCTCGAAGATGCGGTGCATGGCCGAGTACAGACGGGGGGTGACGACGAGAGCGTAGGGGCCGAAGTGGTCGTTCTCGGTGAGGATCTCGGTGGCCTTCACGATGTTTTGGAAGGCGTTGCCGGGCTTGCTCCAATCGCCGAGCTTGAGGGTGTTGCGCCCGTCGCAGTTCACCAGGCCCTGCACACCGAGCTCTTCGTCGCCATAGAAGATGAGGTCGTCTTCACGTTGGCAGCAGAACACGGTGGCGCCGGCGGCGGCACTGACGTCGAGGGGCATGTTGTGCGCGCGGGCGGCCTCGAGGTCGCGCCAGTGCACCACGAAGTCTTTGTACAAAAGCGGGATGGACGAGAACGACCGGCTGTTGGCGTGCACCCGGGCGGTGTCTTTCTCGCCGACGAGGTCGACAGCGCCCATCTCGACGCCAGCGAACGTTTCGGTGGGCACCGTTTGCACGCCCGCCCCCAAGGGGCCGTAGAGGTCGATGAAGCGACGGCCGACCAAGGTGCGTCGCGCAACTTGGATGACGGTCTCGTTGATGTTCTGCCACTCCTCTTCTTTGAGGGGGTTCTCGCTGTGGCCGAGGTAGTCAGACATGGGGCACTCCTCGTCGACGTCGTCGACGACAAAATCGGGTCAGCTCTTCTTGGTGCGCAAGGAGCCGACGGTGAAATGGGCAGGCGACATGGGTCCGCGCAGGGTGGTTTGGCCTGCGTTTTCGGGCATGGGCGCCGCTTGCTGGGCGGCGGTGGGCATCGACGGCGTCGGGGCTGGTGCGGGTTCGGCAGGGCCTTTCGGCACCAAGCCGGCGCGCTCGTAGTGGGTGATGGGGCCGCGCACGAAGTGCTCCTCGCGCGTGTCGACCTCTTCCCACTCCTCCAGCTGCTCGTGATCCATCTCGTGAATCAGTCGCATGGCTTCGCTGACGTGCTCTTTTTCTTCTTTGGCGAGATGGCCAAAGAAGGCCTTCAAACGAGGGTCTTCCACCTCCGCGGCCATGTGCTCGTACTCAGAGATGGTGTCGAGCTCTCTGGCCAACACACTCCGAAGGAACTTCAGGTCACGTAGGGTCGTCATGCGCTCACCATAGAGATGCGCCGCTGCACCGTCAAGGCAATGAACGACATAAGCACCTGTTTTTAAAGAACTTTGCAGGTGATTCTCATCATCATTTTCACCTCAGAATGTGGTAGCAACGCCCTCAGGCAGCTGAGAGCGCAGCGCCATGCGCCGCTGACCGCCTGCAAGAGGGCCCCATGACCCAACTCGACCACTTCGAAAGCGCCTTTGCCGCCGCCAGCAAAGACGTCTTTCATCTGCACGAGCCCAGCCTGCGCAAGGTGTGCATCGTCACCGATCTCGACGCCGACGACGCCGCTGCCTTTGCCGACAAGGTCAAGCGCTTCCTCGACGTGCTCAACGTCAAAGGCGACGTCGACTGGCGGGTGCTCGGCAAGGCCGACTACGACGACGTCGGCCAACTGCTGGAGCTGGTGCTCGACGACAAACCCGATCTCATCTGCACCTACCGCAACCTCAACAACGACGAATTCGCCTTCCCTTACAGCTTGGGCGCGTACCTCAACGTCTTGGTGCGCCTCAGCAAGCCGCCCGTGTTGGTGCTGCCCCACCCCCGCAAAGAGAAGGGCTACAGCTGGACGGAGATCAACACCGACCGCGTCATGGTCGTCACCGACCACCTCACCGGCGACGAACGGCTGGTGAATTGGGGCGTGCACTTCACCGAAGACAAAGGCACGTTGTACCTCTCTCACGTCGAAGACGACGCCACCTTGCAGCGCTACCTCGACGTCATCGCGAAAATCCCCCAGCTGTCGAGCGACGTCGCCAACGAAAAGCTGAAAGCCCAGCTGCTCAAAGAGCCCACCGACTACATTCGCTCCTGCCAGAAGGTCATCCAAGATGCGGGCGTGCCCCTCACCGTCGAGGCCGTGGTGCGCACCGGCCACACCGTTGCCGACCACCGCCACCTCGTTGAAGAACGCGAAGTCGACCTGCTGGTGCTGCGCTCCCACGACGACGCCCACGAAGTCGCCATGCATGGCGTCGCCTACACCCTCACCGTCGAACTGACGGGCCTTCCCATGCTCCTGCTCTAGCTTTTTTTAAAGGGGGCGCAGGCGGGCCAATCCCCGCTTGGCCTTGGGAGAATCACGTCGTGATTCTCTGCCCCTCCCGAAGAGTTGCCAGGGGCAACTCCGTAGGTTTGGCGCAGCCAAACCCGAGTGCTGGCAAAGCCAGACACTCGCTCCCACCCCCCTCGCTTCGCGGCTCCCGCTGGTCGCTTGTGAGCGCGGCCGTCAACTAGGCCAACCGCTTCGACCGTGGACCTCCACTATGAACGTCGCTCCCTCCATCTTCTCGTATCTGTCGTCGACGGCACCCGCCCACGAGGCGGGCCACGCCCACTCGCCCGCGCAGCAGCTGACCGAGCCGGTCATCGCCAGCATGCAACATCCGCATGTGACGACGACGATGACCTACGGCTTCTCAGCGCTGCTCGTCGGCATGGTGTTGAGCTTGGCCCTCGAAGAAAAAATCCACGCCAAAAAGTCGCTCATCACCGGCGTGTTCGCCGCCATCGCGTTGTTCGCTGGCGTGGCCACCGACATCTTGCCGGGCAGCGTGTCGTTCATCTTTCTCGGTGAGCAGGTGACGCTGCCGGTGTTCATCCAAGGCGTCGACTGGAGCGTCATCACCATCATCCTGGCGTCGAGCTTGTTCGTCGACGTCACCAGCCGCTCGGGATTGTTCACCTCCATCGCCATTCGGCTGACCAAGCAGAGCGGAGGCGACCCCAAGAAGCTGTTGTGGCTCTACGGCATCATGACCGTCGTGTTCTCCGCCGTGCTCAACAACGTGACGGCGATGATCATTGTCGGCAGCCTCACCGGCGTGAGCCTCAAAAAGTTGGGCAAAGGCGACAAGCTGCTCGCGTTTCTCCTCGTCGAGGGATTGCTCACCAACATCGGCGGCTTGCTGACGCTCATCTCCAGCGTGCCCAACATCATCGTCGGCCAGGCCGCCGGCATCAGCTTCGTGCGCTTCTTCGTCGTGGCCAGCCCTTTTGTCGTGGTGGCCACCGTCATCACCCTCGTCATGGGCGCCAAACTCGGCGGCATCCAGAGCCTCGCCACCGACGACGAGAAAGCCGAAGCCGCCGACCTCGTCTCTGGGTTCGACGAGAACGACGGTGTGGAGTCGAAGACCTTCTTCATCTTCGCCTCCGTGATGTTCGTGTTGTTCATCTTGTGCATGGCGACGACGTCGGTGCTGCCGGTGCTCAAAGAACTCGACATGGGATACGTCGCGGCCGTCTTCGCCGTCATCATGATGGTGAAATACAAGTCGACCGTCGACGAATTCTACAAAGGCCTCGACTGGGACCTCATCGGCTTCTTCGTGTTTCTGTTTTGCGTCATCAACGTCATGGAACACGCCCAAGTGCTGCACCTCATTGGCGAAGGTTTGGCCCCCATCATCAACCTCGGCCCCAAAGCCGGCAGCGCCGCTCTGCTCATCGCGTCGGCAGCGTTCTCGTCGGTGACCGACAACATTCCCCTCGCCGCCATGCTCGCGAAGATCTTGGGTGGACTCCCAGAGCCCCCCGCCATGAGCATGTGGTGGAGCGTCGTCTTCGGCGCCAACCTCGGCGGCAACCTCACGCCCATCGGCTCGGCGTCGACGGTGGTGGCGGTGACGGTGATGCACCGCGCCGGCCTCAAGATGAGCTTTCTCGACTTTGTGAAGGCCGCGTTGCCATACGCTGTCGTGCAACTCGTGCTCGGCGTCGTCTACGTCGTCGTCTTGAGTGCCGTGTTGGCGGCGTAGGCAACAGCCGTCACAGCACTTTGCACGAACGCGCCAACATGTGTGACGCACACGCGCCGCCGCCCACCCGCCATCGACGTTGCGCCCGCCGCGAAAAGCCCTACCCTGCAGGCATGCGTGTTCATCTGCCATGTTTGTGGGCCGGCCTCGCGGCGACCCTCGCCGTACTGGGCGCGTCTTGCGTCCCCCCTGTCACGTCGACGCCCGATGCCGGCGGCGACATTCGCCCCGACGCAGGAGACCCCGCTCCTGACCGGGGCGTTGCCACAACACCCACCCGCGTCGACGACGTCGTTGCCGACGCGCTGGGCGTTCGTCAGACGCCTGCGCTGGCCGCTGCGGTGGTGGACGTCGACGGGGTTGTTTCTTGGGGCGCATCTGGCGCTCGTGTCGCGGGGCAAGCCGACCAAGTGACCGTCGATGACCCCTGGCACCTTGGCAGCAACACCAAGGCAATGACCGCGGTGCTGGCCGGGCGCCTCGTCGACCAAGGCGTCGTCGACTGGGACTTGGCCGTGCTGGATGTGTGGCCCCAGGCCGACGCCGGTTGGCAGAACGTGACCCTCGAAAAGCTGCTGCACCATCGCGGCGGGGCCAGCAGCAACCTCATCGCACAGCATCCCTCGCTGTGGTCGGCGCTGTGGCAAGAGCCTGACCCTTCCGCTGCACGGCACGCACTGCTCGAGGCCTTGTTGGCCCTCCCGCCCGACGAGACCGTCGACGACTTCGCCTACAGCAACGCCGGCTACATGATGGCGGGCGCCATGCTCGAACTGCGTGCCGACGCCACCTGGCGTGCCCTGATGCAACGTGACCTCTTTGACCCCCTGCAAATGACGGGATGCGGTTTCGGCCCACCGACGGGGGACGTCCCCCACGGGCACCGCATCTCCAACAATGCGCTGACCTCCGTCTCGCCGGGGCTTGAAGCCGACAACCCTGCCGGCTTGGGGCCGGCGGGCACGGTGCATTGCCCGCTCGACGACTGGGCCAAGTTCATCGCCGTGCACCTTCCCGGACATGCCCTGCCCGACGGCACCCCCTACCTCATGTCGACCACACTCGAACGATTGCACACGCCCACCGGCGATTACGCTGGCGGCTGGCTCGTCGCTGAGCGTCCGTGGGCGGCGCCGGAGGGCAATGGCGTCGTCCTCACGCACTCCGGCAGCAACACCATGTGGCTGTCGGTCGCGTGGGTGGCGCCGGAGCTGGGCCTTGCGTTTTTGGCGACGACGAATTCGGCCACAGCCGATGCCAGCGTGGCCACCGACACCGTCATCGGTGCGCTCATCGAGTCGACGTCGTCACAGTGAGGGGTCAGACTTAGGCGTCGCCTACGTCTCGCCCAGCACGCCGTCGACCATCTTCATCACGTCGTCAAACCGGAAGGGCTTGGTCAGCACCATGTCGACGCCGTGTTCTTTGACCTTCTCTTCATCGAGAGTCGCCCCCCAGCCCGTCACCAAGCCCACCTTCAGCGTCGGAAACCGGGCTTTGACGGCTTCAGCCACTTCGTAGCCACTCATGCCAGGCAAGCTGAGGTCGGTGAACACCAAGTCGAAACGGTGGTCGTCGAGCAATGAGAGTCCGTCGGGCCCCGTCTCGGCCACGAACACCTCATGGCCGCCGGTGGTGATGATGTCGGTGAGGATCTCGCGGATGTTTTCCTCGTCGTCGATGACCAACACCCGCGCCATGTCGCCGGGCAAATCGCGGGAGCCGAGCTCGCCGGCCTCTACGGTCGCTCCATCGCTGTCGCCGCTGACCATGGGCACACGCAACGTGAAGGTGGTGCCGGTGGCGCCGCCCTCTTGCACGTCGTCGACGGTGCGCGACGAGACCTCAATCTCGCCTTTGTGGCGCTGCATGATGCTGTAGCTCACCGACAAACCGAGGCCGGTGCCGGCGCTGCCTTTGGTGGTGAAAAACGGATCGAAGATGCGGGCTCTGACGTCGTCGGGGATGCCTTTGCCGGTGTCTTGCACCCGCAGCTCGACGAAACGTCCTGCGCGTCGTGCGCCCAAGGTGATGCGTCCGCCTTCGGGCATGGCGTCGACGGCGTTGTGCACCAAGTTGATGAGCACCTCCCGCAGCTCGTGCGGGTTGCCAATGAGTTGAGCCCCAGGCGTCATCTCGTCGTCGACGTGCATGTCGATGGGGCGCCCTTCGTGTGCCGGGCGCTCCTTCCATTTGGGGAGGGTGATGTCATAGACGTCGTCGAGGAGCTGACGCACCGGCGCATGCACAAAGTCGTCGGTGGCGTCTTGGCGGCCGATCTCCTGAATGCGCCGTACGGTCTCTGCCCCGTCGACGGCGGCACGTTCGATGACCTCGGCGTGCTTCAGCAGTTTCTCGTCGTGCAAGTGCTTTTTCAGCAGCTGGGCCCGCCCCAAGATGGCGCCGAGCACGTTGTTGAAGTCGTGGGCCACGCCAGCGGCAAGCTCGCCCAGCGCCTGCAGCTTTTCGTTCTGCACCAGCTTCTCTTGCGTCGTCTGCAAGTCGGTGAGGGCCTGGTTGCGCGCCTCAAAGAGGGCGGCGTTGCGCATGGCGATGGCGACGTGGGTCGACAACGAGCTCAACGCCTCCAACTCGGCCTGCTGCAGCGGAACATCGGCTTCGTACCCCAGGAGGATCCCCCCGACGGCGTTGCCTGTGAGCATGACGGGGATGGCGACGACGAGGCCAAAGCCCCCGGTGAACAACTGCGTGGTCATCGCCGGCAGGTCGCCTTGGTTCACGTATTCGGCGTTTTGCGACTCAGGATGCACCCGCTGCACCGGACGCCGCATCTCCTTGGCGGTGCCCAACAACGTTTGCGACGCCGGCAACGTGGGGGCGTTCTCCCAGACTTGGTCGTCGTCGAGCATCACCAACGGCATGAACCGCTGGCTGTCGTCGTCAAAGCGCGACAGCACCACCCGTCGTGGGCCGAAGAATCGGCGCACGCTGCGGGCGACGGTGCGAGCGACTTCCGACAACTCCAGCCGGCTGGCGACGGTGAGGGCGATCTCGTCGAGCGCCTTGAGCCGACGGATGATGTCGAGCTCCTTCTCGGTCATCTGCGCCTTCTCGACGGCGTTGCCCAGCTGGGTGGCGATCGACCGCAACAACGGCAGCTGTTCGGCCGCTGGCGCTTTGTCGGCAGCGGTGGCGATGAACACCACGCCAACGACGCGACGCTTGGCGCGCATGGGGATGGCGGTGACGGTCTTGAACCCCGACTTGCGAAACGCCGGAATGCGCACGCGCTCGTCGGAGGCGACGTCGTCGACGACGACGACCTCGCCGTCGCGCACCACCTGCGCCAACATGGCCGCGCTGTCAGAGGGGATGAGGTGCATGGCCGACGCCAAGTCGTCGCCGAGCCCCACCTGCGCACGCAGGTGCAAGAAGTGCCCGTCTCTCGTCGACAAGCAGATGCCCACGCCTTTGACGTCGAGCACCTCGCGCAGACGTTTGCAGCCGATGGCCAGGGTGTCGTCGATGCGGGCGGATTCGGCAATGGACTGCGCCAGCTCATTTTGCAGCGCCAGCTCTTCATTCATGCGAATGAGACGGGCCTCAAACCGCTTGCGCTCGGTGACGTCTTGCAAGATGCCCAGCGTCGCGTCTTCGCCATCGAATTGGATGTACGAAATGGACACCGCCGCATCGAAGGGCTCTGCCCCTCGACGGAGGGACTTGAACTCGTATCGGCTCTCGACCTCCTCACCCGCCTCCACCCGACGCACGCGTTCGTTGATGTAGGCCCGTGACTCGGGGGCGATGATGTCGTTGTCGACGGAGAACCCTGGGTGCAGGAGTTCTTCAGCTGGGATGTTCACCAATTCTTCAAACCGAGGGTTCACATAGGCGAACTGCTCGTTCTGCAAGATGTAGATGGCGTCGTTGGAGTTCTCGACGAGAACGCGAAACCGCTGTGCCGTCGCCTGGGTCTTCTCACGCAAGGCGATGGCGTCGACGACGTGGCGAATGGCGGCCATCAACGGTGGAATGTCACGCTCGTCGACGACGACGCCCACCTGGGCACCGCGCTCCATCACGGCAGTGCGGCGGGGGTCGCGTCCGTCGGCAAACAGCACCAGCACTTTGGGGGCCAGCTGACCGACCTCTTGCCAGCGGGCGGCCGACGCCTGCAGCACGTCGACGAGGTCACCGTCGACGCTGTCGGCCGACAGCACCCAGACCTTGGGGGCCGCTTTCATGTCTGCAAAGTCGGCGTGGGTGCCCACGTGCACATCCACGTCGCCAAACGCCTCTTTCAATGCGTCTTGCACCGCTTGCACCAGGTGCGCGGGATGCAGCTGCAAAAACAAAAAAGGAGCAGACACCACCACAGCCTCTCGTCGTCGTCCGTCAGACAAGACGCCATGCGGCCCGACGGTGGCAGCGAGTATAGGAGCCCTTGGTGGCGAAATGACAGTTCCCGGCCGCACAGCATCTGAATGAAGCGGTGCGTGCCATGGGGCTGGCAAGTTGGCGTCGTCGAGCGGTTTTGGTCATGATGCCTCTCATGTCCCTGCGGCCGTCCTCTGCCTTGCACCTCGTCGTGGATCTGCGACAGCACGCCTTCGCCGAAGGGGTGGTGGCGGCGCTGTTGGATGGCTTCGGCGGCGAGGCTGTCATGCGCGACCTCCTGCAGCAGGCGCATTTGTTTGGCGTCGGGCCGCGCCTCGAGACGGCCCAGCTGCAGGGCAGTCGAGGCTTGGCGTTGAGCTGGGTGGATCACCAGGGACGCCCGCTGCTCGACGACGTGGAGAGCTTGCCCCGCCGTCGACACCGGCGTCGCAAAGGCCGAGTGGCGCAGCACCGTCCAGACCGTCGACGGCAAGCGTCCGCCACCACCGCCGCCATTGAACACGACGACGAAGACGCCCAGGTGTTGCACATCGCAGGAGACGCACCGGCGTCCGCGCCGACGCCCCTGGCCGATGACCGCCAACAACGTTGGCTCGACGGCCAGGCCGCGCCCCTCGACGACGTCATCGCCCATCTGCAGCAGACCAAGCTGCCTCCGCGGGTGAAGATGCCAGCGCTGCGCACGCTCCACGGATGGCGCCAGGGATTGCGCATGACCCTCGGCCACGACGACGTCGCTGTCGACGGGCGCGAAGGGCTCCGCGCGTTGTGCAACGCAGTTGCCTTGGCCGGGCTGGTGCAGGAGCACGACTTTCACTCCGTCCGCATCCCGACGGTTCCACGCGCTGCAGGCACCACCATGTCGTCGTGGACGTTGGGCGGGTTCGACGCCGCCACCGTCGAACAATGGGCGCAGGCCGCCGCCCCTGAGGTGGGGCATTGCCTCGACGATGACGTCGTCACCGATCCCCTCGCCGCCGCGTTCGCCCACGTCGCCCACCCCGATGCCCTGCCCCCCCACCAGGTGCGCCAAGTCGGACGCGGTGCGCTCGGCGGCATTGGCGGCGACGCCTGGGTGTGGGTGCAAGGCGTCGTGTTGTCGCCCGACACCTCGTCTGCCGCTGTGCGGGTCACGACCCGGTTGCCGACGACACCGCCGTCACCGTTCACTCCGTTGCTGCAAGCCGGTGCGCGTCAAGTGCAAGTGACGCCGCATCCTGGACAAACCGCAGTCGACCTTAGCTGTGTCGTCGACGACGACAACGTCGGCGCCTGCACCCGAGTGCTGGCTGAAGCAGGGGCGACGCGGTGGGCCACGGCACCGCTGCGCGAGGGCGGTGTCGAGCGCACCGTGCACCGCGTTCCCATTGGGGCCGATGGCGGCGCTCCCGAAAAACGCGACACAGTTCGCATTGCCGTGCACAAACTGCATCATGAGGTGGTGTACACCGAAGTGGACGGTGAGGACGTGCGTCAGCTGGCCTCCCGACGCGGCTTGACGCCGACGTCCATTGAAGAAGAGGCCCGCATGCGTTGGCGTGCGCTGTCGTCCACCGACGCTGCCCCCCCGCGTTCTGCCCAACCCGAGGCTCCCCCAGATGAGTGACATCGACGACGTCAACGGCAATGGCGCCCCTGCATCCCCCTCCATGGTCGACGCACCGACGTCGGCGGAGGATCACGCCTCGACCCTCGACGACTACGCCGCCTACGCCGACGGCTTCGACGACCCCGAAGAAGAGACCTCCCCTGAGGTGGTGCGCGCCCATGAGCGTGCCAACGGCCACGCCGTCAGCGAAAACCCCACCATCGTCATCTTCTCGCCGCAGTCTGACCGACGCGCCACCTACACCCAGCTGCTGTGGCACGACGGATGGAATGCCGTCGAAGCCCGCTCCCTCGATGAACTCTTTGAGACCTGCCGCGTCATCGGCCCCGACGTGGTGATGATCGACGACAACGCCGAAGACGGCGGGCTGTCGGTCGCGCAACGCGTGCGCGCTGCGCGTCGCGAAGCCGCCATGCGCGTCATCGCCGTGCTCGACGACGCCGACTCCGAACACATCGGCCGCGCGGTCGCCGCCGGCTACGACGACTTCATCCTCAACCCCACCGACCAGATGGAGGTCATGGCCCGCGCCACCGCCAACTTGCAGGTCTCCCGCACCCTCTCGCAGAGCCTGCAACAAAAGCGCGACGCCGCCACCCTCCTCGAGCTCAGCCAAACGTTGGCGTCGTCGCTCGACCTGCAGCTCATTTTGCACACGGTCTCGCGCCTCATCACCGAGGTCATCCAATACGAGCGCTGCTCCATCGTGCTCATCGACCCCGACCGCGACGAAGCCATCATGGTGGCCGCCTCTGAAGACCGCACCGTGCGCGACTTGCGCATTCGCCTCAGCAAATACCCCGAGGTGCAACAGTGTGTGCGCTCGGCGTCGCCCGTGCTCATCGAAGACGCCAGCAATGAACCCATCTTGCAGACGGTGCGTGAAGACAATGCGGCGGTGTCATCGGTCGGCACCATGGCCCTCTTTCCCATCGTGTTCGAAGAACGCGTCACCGGCGTGTTGTTCTTGCGCTCGTCGAGAAGTGGCAAAAAACTCAGCGCCCACGAGGTGCAGTTTGGGCAAACCGTGGCCTCGTCTTGCGCCGTCGCCATTCGCAACGCGCGCCTCTTCGACAACTTCAGAGACCAAACCGAGCGCATGAACACCATGCGCCTCGTCGCTGTGAAGCAGATGGAGGCCCTCAAAAAGTTCGAAGACTTCTTCGAATACGCCGCCGACGGCATGGCCATCCTCGACTCTGAAACCGAGGTGCTCTACGTCAACCGCGAAGGGCGGCGCCTGCTGGGACGTGAAAAAGACGAGCTCCGCGGCATGAGCTTTTTGGAGTTTCTCACCGACGACGCCCGGCCCCAATGGCCCGAGATCGCCGAGGCCGTGCGCCACGGCCGCTTTCAGCACGACTTCGACCTCTTTGTGCGCCGTGGCGACGGGGCCGAGCGCATTTTCAGCATCTCCGCCGGCGGCGGCGGGCAGGAGTCGGGCCTGTTGGTGGTGAGCTTTCGCGACGTCACCGTCACCCGCGAGATGGAGCTCGAGCTGCGCACCACCAAGGAGTTCTTGGAGAACCTCATCGACAACTCCGTCGACGCCATCGTCGCCTCCGACATGAATGGCAACGTCATGTTGTTCAACAAGGGCGCCGAAGAAATCTTCGACCTCACCGCTGAGCAGGTGGTGGGCAAATGCCACGTGCAGCAGCTGTACCCCGAGGGCGTCGCTGAAGAGGTGATGCGCCAGCTGCGCGACGACCGCTTCGGCGGGCGTGGCCGCATCGAAGCCAGCCGCAAAGAAATCCTCGCTGGCACCGGCGTCCCCGTCCCGGTGATGATGAGTGCGTCCATCATCTACGAAGACGGCGAAGAGGTGGCCACCGTCGGCGTGTTCTCTGACTTGCGCGACCGCTTGAAGATGGAGCGCCGTCTCTCTGAAGCCCAAGACGCCCTCACCAAGACAGAGAAGGCGCGCGTGGCTGCCGAACTCGCCGGCATGGCCGCCCACGAACTCAACCAGCCGCTGACGTCGGTGCTGGGCTACGCCGAGATGTTGCGCCACCGGGTGGGCGACGGCGAAAAGCGCATCAAAAAAGCCGTCGACACCATCTTCGACCAAGCCGAACGCATGGCGGAGATCGTGCGCAAGATCGGCCGCATCACCAAGTACGAGACCAAGCATTACGGCGCGCACACCATGATGATGGACCTCGAGGCCGCCTCCGCCGTCGAGGGCAGCGAGCCCACCGTCGACCCCATGACGCGTCCGCCGCAGGTGCCGCAAGAGCCGCCCAAGTGGGACGGCATGTTCGGCTTGAAAAAGCCCAACCTCACCGGCGATCCCCGCGCTGCCGTCGTGCAACTCGACACCATCGACGAGAAGGTCGAAACCGACCCCAACGAAACCCAGCGCATCACCGCTGCCGACGTGCGACGTGCGCGACAGGCTGCTGGCGAGTGGCAGAAAAAACGCGCCGTCGAAGAAGACACCAGTCCAGGTGTGCGCCTGTCTGACATCCGCCCCCCAGATGAAGACACCAACCCCGGGGTGCGGGTGCCTGGCTCGTCTCGATCCGACGAAAGCTGAATTCGTCCCAGATCTGCCGGCTTTGGCCCTGCGGCCGCAAAACGCAGAAAACAGCGGTTTTGTTTCACTGCATGTTTCAAGTAGGGGCATCCTGGCGGCCACAACTCGACGCAGAACGCCGGTTTGGCGTCAAGACTCCAGGTGGGCCACCGATTGGCCAGCCTGGAGGTCCCCCATGGACGTGTTTCAAGGTCGCTCTTTTGCCAGCGACGCATCCGCCGCCGTCGACGAAGCCTGCCGCGATTGGGCGCTGAGCGACGACACTTCCCTCGACATCGTCTTTCTCTTCGCCAGCACTGCGCAAGATGCAGCCGCTGCGGCGAAAGCGGCGCAAGCCAAGTTCGACGGCGTCCCCGTCGTCGGGTGCACCACGACCGGTGAAAACCTGGCGGGCACGCACTCCAACGGCGCGCTGGTCATGGCGGCTCTGTCGACGCCCAACATCCAATGGTCGGCGGTGTGTCTGAAGAACCTCAGCGAGGTCGACGACGCCAGTGTGCAGGCGGCGACAAGCACCATGTTCGACGCCCTCGAGGTCAACCGCGAAGACTTCGACCCCAACCGCTTCTTCTGCCTGAACTTCATCGACGGCTTGCGTCTCAAAGAAGAGAAGTTCTGCACCCTGCTCACCGAAGCCCTCGACGGGGTCGCCTTCGTGGGCGGCTCGGCCGGCGACGATCTCAAGTTCGAAGAGACCCGCGTGTTCTTCAACGGCGAGGCCCACACCGACGCCGCCATCTTGGTGCTCGGCAAGGCCGAAAGCGAAGCCGCCTTCGACATCCTCAAACACCAGCACTTCACGACCACCGACCGCAGCTTCGTGATCACCAAGTGCGATCCCGACACCCGCAAGGTGATCGAAATCGACGGCTATCCCGCCGTCGAGGCCTATGCCCGCGCCATCGGCGTCACCGTCGACGAGCTCAACGGCGATGTCGCATTCATGAATCCGGTCACCCTGTCGGTGAACAACGAGATCTACGTGCGCTCGGTGCAAAGCATCAACGACGACGGCTCGCTCACATTCTACTGCGCCATCGAAGAAGGCATGGTCATGGAGATTGGCGGCCACCACGACATGACCGCGCGCCTGCGTGAAGACCTCGTCAAAGACGGTGAACGCGCCAAGTTCATGCTCACCTGCAACTGCATCCTTCGCGCCCTCGAAGCGAAGAACGGCGACATTCAAACGCCCGTCGACGAAGTGCTGCAAGACGCCTGCGAAGCCTCCATCGGCTTCGACACCTACGGCGAGCAACTCAACGGCTTGCACATCAACCAAACCCTCGTCGCCCTCGCGCTGCACGCGTAAACCAACAAGGAGCCCCACATGCCCCGTCTCGAAGACATCAGCTGGGAAGACCGCGCCAAAGCAGCCGAACGCACCGTCGAGGTGCTGAAGTCCAAAGTCTTTGGTCTCTACAATGGCGACTCCAACGCCATTCAAAAACGACTCGAGCGCGCCCGCGAGCGCGAAGAAAACAACCGTCGTCGACGTGAAGTCATGGAGGCCCGCGCGGCCGAAATGAAGAAATACACCGAAGGCCTGGAGGCCGAGGTCGCCGAACGCACCCGCGACCTCAAGGTCATCCTCGACAACGTCACCTTCGGCTTTCTCGTCGTCAACCGCGACCTGCAGGTGCAAGACGGCTACACCCAATCGTGCTGCAGCTTGCTCGGCGCAGACTCATTGTCGAGTGCGCACCTCCTCGACGCCCTCGGCGTCGACAACGAGCGCGAACGCGACATGCAGCTCATGTGCTTCGACCAAGTGTTTGAAGACATGCTCCCTGAAGAACTCCTCCTCGATCAGCTGCCGCAGCGCTACGAGATCGGCGAGCGTGCTCTCTCTGTCGAGGGACGCACCATCCGCGACGACGACAACAACGTCACCGGCCTGCTGATGACCATCGCCGACCGCTCCGCCCTTGAAGCGGCCGAACGCGAAAACGTCACCAACCGTGTGCTGCTGCGCATCCTGAAAGAGAAGGAGCCATTCAAGCACTTCATTGCCGATGCCAAGGCCCAATTGGCCCTTGCGCGTGAAAGCATCGATGACGTGGCCTACGTGCGACGTGTGGCCCACACCATCAAGGGCAATGCTGCCTCCTATGGCCTCGACGACATCGCCGAGCACATTCACCGCATTGAAGACCAAGAGACCATCGATCTCGATGACCTCAATGCCATCGCCAGCGACTTCAGGAGCTTCTTGCAGGAGCACAAGGCGGTTCTCGAAATCGACTACGACGACAGCGAAGACGACATCTTCGCCGTTTCATCCCGTCGTCTCGAAGAGCTGAAGGCCATGATCGAAGCGGGCACCAACGACGTTGAGCTTCGACGGTGGACCGCCGAGGTCTATCTCAAGCCGGCCAGCCTGCTCATGGGGCCGTTTCAGAAGTTCGTTGAAAAACTCGCTGAACGCCTAGAGAAGGACGTGACCTTCAATGCTGTCGGTGAGTCGACCCTCGTCGACACGGGCACCATGCAGCCCGTGTTTTCAAACCTGACGCACCTGGTGCGCAACGCCGTTGACCACGGCATCGAGCCGCCTCATGAGCGGGGCGACAAGCCAGAGCGCGGCCGCATCACCCTCGAAGTGCGCGACCAAGGCGGCGCGTGGATCTTGGACATGCACGACGACGGACGCGGCATCGACGTCACCACCCTCGTCGAGCGGTCCATCGAAAAGGGCCTGGTGTCGAAAGAAGACGCCGACGGCATGAGCGACGACGACAAGTTGCGCCTGGTCTTCTTGGACGGTCTGTCGTCGGCCAAAGAGACCACCGACATCTCCGGCCGTGGCGTGGGCATGAGCGCCGTGCTCGGCGAGGTGCAACGGCTCAATGGCTCCATCGACATCCACAGCGAGGTCGGCAAAGGCACCCGCTTTGTGGTGCGCGTGCCCAAGCCCGAAGTGCTGAGCTTGGCCATCGGCCAGAACGACGACGTCGACCGCGCCGCGTCGCAAGTCGCCAACGGCTGACGCCAAACGCGTCGCCCCCAAAGGCCCCGACGACGTCGGGGCTTTTGTCGTCGCTATGAACGGAGTTCTTCGAGTTCTTGCCAGCGCACGTAGAGGGCGTCGACCTTCGTCGTCAGCTCTGAGAGCTCGACGGTGAGCTTCTGCCCCTGATCGGGGTCGTCGACGAAGATGGAACCGTCCTCGAGCAGCCCTTCGATCTCTTCTTTGCGGGCCTCCAGCTCGAAGAGGGTCTCCTCCATCCCCTGGTACTCCTGCTCTTCTTTGTAGGTGCGCTTGCGCGCGCCTTTGGCGTCGGTCTTCGGGGCAGATTTCGCCTCCGCCGGTGGGTCGTCGACGACGTCAACCTTGGCCGACGACGACGACGACGCAGCCGCCAGACGTTCGGCCCGCATGCGCTCGTAGTGGGTGAAGTCGCCTTGCTGCACGACGAGGTGCGACTCGACGTCGCTGCCGTCGGGGGCTTTTTCAAAGGCGATGATGCCGGTGCACACCCGGTCGAGAAAGGTGCGGTCGTGGCTGATGACCAGGGCCACGCCCGCGTGGTCGAGCAACACGTCTTCAAGAATGCCCAGGGTGGTGACGTCGAGGTCGTTGGTGGGCTCGTCGAGGAGCAAGACGTTTCCGTCTTCGCGCAGCATGCGCGCCAACAACAGCCGGTTGCGCTCCCCGCCCGACAACGTCTGCACCTGACGAAAGCGGTCTTCGGGCCTGAACATGTAGTTCTCGAGGTAGGTGCAGATGTGAATCTTCTCTTCGCCGACGTAGACGTAGTCGCCACCGTCGGGGGTGAGGATGTCTTTCAACGTGGTGTTGGGCAGCAGGTCTTTGCGGTGCTGGTCAAGAAACACCACGTCGGAGCGGCCGCCCCACTTCACCTCGCCGGCAAGCGGCTCCAGCTGCCCCAACAGAACCTTCAACAACGTCGACTTGCCGACGCCGTTTTCGCCGACGATGCCCCAGCGCTCGCCCTCGACGAGGATGAGGTCGAGGTCTTTGAAAAAGGTGCGTCCGGCCACGCCGAGGCTGAGCTTCGACAGCTCCAAGATGGTCTTCGCCAGACGCCGCTCGGTCTTCTTGACCTTCGCGTGCTTTTCACGTCGGGCGTGCACTTCGGTGGTGACCTCGTCGATGAGCGCTTCGGCGCGGCCGACGCGGGCATTCTGCTTGGTGGTGCGCGCCTTCACCCCCGCGCGCAGCCACGCCAACTCCCGCGCCGCCATGCGCCGCTTGCGTTGCAAGGTACGCGACGCCACCTCTTCACGGTTGAGGCTGCCCTCGAGGAAGTTCGCGTAGGGCGGCTCATGGGAATAGAGCTTGCCCATCGACAGCTCCATGATGCGCGTGCTGACGTCGTCGATGAAGGCCCGGTCGTGGCTGATGAACAACACCGGGCCCCGGTGTCGCTTGAGCACCTCTGCCAGATAGCGGATGGCCTCGACGTCGAGGTGGTTGGTGGGCTCGTCGAGCATCAGCACGTCGGGCGCCGCCAACAACAGACGGGCGAGGTCGACACGACGACGCTCACCGCCCGACAGACGGCCGACTTTGTCGTCGCGGGCGACGACGCCGAGGCGAGAGAGCACCTCTTCGATTTTGTGGTCGACGTCGAACCCGCCATAGGCATCGATGTCTTCGGTGAGCTGGGCGATCTTCGCATGCAGCTCTTCGCTGTCGTCGTCGGCGGCCTGGGCACACAGCTGAGCGTGCTCTTCGAGGGCCGTCGTCCACCGGCCGAGCCCTGCCTTCACCACCTCGATGACGCTGAGCTCCGGATCGAGCTGGGGCTCCTGCGTGAGCAGGTCGATGCGCGCGTTCTTGAACAAGTGAACGGTGCCGTCGTCTTTGGGCACCGTCCCTTGCAACACCGACAACAACGTCGACTTGCCGGCCCCGTTGTGGCCCACCAACGCCACGCGCTCGTCGCCGTCGAGCGAGAGGGTGACGCCGTCGAAGAGAACGCGGTCGGCATAGGCAAACGACAAGTCTTGAGCAGAAAGCATGGCTGGCAGCTAGCAGATGCAGGCGTGTCCACCAACGCCTGCCCGCCCGCGCGTCGTCTTTGCTCATTGCACCCGCAATGCCCCGAACGTTGGCAGCGGTGAGAAGACGCCGTTGCACTGGCACCCTTGGGTGGTGTTCACCCGAATGCGGCCCAGACCACCGCCGGCACCGCCGCGGCCCGAACGTTCGGTCTCAAAGCATGACGTCACCACGTCGCCGCCGGCCCCCGTCGTCGGGAGCTGGTCTTGCACAGCGCCAGCACCACCGCGCCCGCTGTAAATGGTGCCGCCGAGGGGACACGTGGATTCAGACTGAGCACTGCCGCCCCCCGCTGGGTCGGTCGACGCCGTGCCGTTGTTGCCGTCTCGCCCACGGTAGGTCTCGGTCCCGCCGCTGCCGCCGCCTCCGCCGTTGGCCGCAGCCACGCCCGTCATCACCACCGAAGGCGCCTCCAACCGGATGGAGCCGCCGCTTCCACCGCCGCCACCACACCGTGCGTTGGACGCACCGCCGCCCCCACCACCGCCACCGGCGTTGAGGGCTCCGGTGACCTCGATGGCGTCGCCGGCCACGAGCACCAAGGCACCACCACCGCCACCCCCAGCGGAGGCGCCGCACCCTGGCTCCCCGCGCATGCCGCCGAGCAGCGGCGTCAACGTGTCGTTGCCGTAGACGCCCGCGACCCCTCCCGCCGACGATGCGGCCCCTTCGCTGCCAAAAGACCCACCAGCGCCGCCCACAAGGCCGTCGGCGTAGCGGTACGAAGCGCCAGGTCCGTCGGTGCCTCCATCGCCGGCCACGCTCAACGCGCCAGTGACGACGATGGTCGACGACGCCCACAGCACCAAGGCATGCGGACCCGTCGCGTGCAAGTCGGCAATGTGCATCTCCCGTGCGCGGCACACGCAGGCCTCGATGCCGTCGTCGCCTTGCACCACGTCGCAGTCTCCGAGCGACGCGTCGGCGTGGCAGTCGTCTGCCGTGTGAAACGCTCCCGACGGAGGGCCGACGATGCGACCGTTGTCTGAGGGCAAGCCCCAATCGTCTTCTGCCGGATGCGCTGCGCAGCAGTGGTCGTCGCAACACCCGAGCGTGCACGTCGTCGTCGTCGATGCATAGCTGCACTCCCCTTCGCCGCAGCTGCCGTCGAGGTCGAACACCTGCAACCGGTCGTCGTCCACACACACCGCAGGCGGCGGGGTGTCGCATCTTTCGTTGCGCGCGGCGTAGACGCATTCTCCCATGTCGCAGGAGCCCACGTCGTCAAACGACAGACGCGTGCCGTCGTCGGCACACGTCGGAGACGGCGGTGCGTTGCACACCACCTCCTCCGTGGTGATTCGGCACTGACCGTCGTCACAGCCGTCGACGACATACCGCAAAACGGCATCTCCCGAGGCGCAAGCATCCGCCGGCGGGGTGCAGTCGCACTCCTCGTGGTCATCGGTTGACGGTCCGCCGTCGACGCCTCCATCGACGCCATCCGCTCCTCCATCCATGTCGTCGACGAGGTGCCCCCCGTCGCCAACAGCCACCGACGGAGGTCCACCGTCGGGGTCATCGTTGACGTCGACCGACGACGGGCCACAGCCACCTGCCATCAGCACGGCCACGCACAAGCAGCACCACCAGGTCGGCTGCAGCGGCGACGTCACCGGCGACAGACGGACCACACCGGCATGAGAATCAGAACGAAGAACCCAAGAGAAGAGACGCATGTTTGCTCCAATGAGGCGTGCAGCGTGCACCTCTCTCCCTTCGTACGTGTGGGCGATGTGGGCGTCGTTTTCTGAGATCTCGTCGTGGATCTGCGACCACGTCGGCCTCGACCTACTGCCGACTCAACCAATGCATGAGCGCGGTGACGTCGGGGGTGGTGGCTTGCAGGTCGCGAACAGCAGACGGAACCGGCAGCTGCGGAACTCGGCCCATGTCCCGCCCCTTCAACGTGCCCGACAGCCAATCGAACAAGGCCTTTTGCAGCGCGTCGTCGTTCGGCGCGGCCTTCTGCGCCATGCGTTTGGCGTAGTCGTCGACCGAGACATGGAGCTGCTGCAGCAAGCCCTTTGTCATCTTCGCTCGTTTGGCGTTCAGCCACGACGTCGCCGCTTGCGTTGGGTCGGGCGAGACCAACATCTCCACGGTGTCGAGCAGGCGGGCTTCGGCTTGCTGCACCCACAGCTCCGCTTGGGTCGCGAGGTCTGTCACCTGGCGCAGCGTCGTGTCGAGGTCGACGCCCAAGCCGGCCGCGTCGTCGCGCAGCGTCGTCCACACTGCGGCCTGTTGTTGCAGGTTGTCGACCAACGCCCGTCCGAGGCCGAGGGCGTCGGCGTCGCCGCGCAGTACGTGAGCAACATGGGCCGGAACTCCAGCCCCCGGCGTCGTCGACGACGACTGCGCTGCTTGCCATTTGGCCTCGAGCGTCGACTGCAGCGTCGTCAACGTGTCGAGCTTGGCCTGCATCGTCTGTTTGCGTTGCTTCACCTGTGCCGACCGCGTTTGCAGTCGCGCTTGGTCGCGCTTGGCACCGTCGAGCTTGCCCTGCAGCGACGTCAGCGTTGCGTCGGTGTCGTACATCTGCACCAAGCTGACAGCGGCGACGGCGGGCACCCCGAAAAACGCCGCCAACAGCCCGACGTTGCGCTGGCGGTTTCGGGTGTTCTGCAGCGTCATTTTTCTCTGCTCGATGCGGGTCACAAGCGCCTGAATGTCAGCTTGCTTTTGCTTGTTCTGCGCGTCGAGTTGGGCGACTTCTTGTTGCAGGCCCTGCACAACCGACGTGGCGTCGTCGACCGCCATCCGCACCTCTTGGTGCGCTTGGGTCAGCGCGCCGTCAACAGATGAACGCAGGTCTGATGCTGGCAGGCCCAGCGCCGCATCCAACGACGACAACGCCGCCGCAGTGAATTGGTCGTGAAACTCGTGGCGCAACTTCAGCAGCTGCTCTCGCCCCCGTCCCCGCACCACGCCGTCGTCGTCGAGTCGTTGCACGACGTCGTCGACGGCCTGCGCGGTGATCGGCCCTTGGGTGCCAGAAGAACGAAGGTGTTGGCGAAGGTCGGCAATGCGGGTCACAGGTACTCCAGACAGCAGGTTTGACCTCCCTTCGTTCGCCCCGGTGTGGTGGGCGAAGAAAGTCAGATCCAACGTCTTGAGCGGGTGTGCAGCGGTCTTGCGCTCATGCCCCACGGCGCATGCGCCGCGCGAGAAACGCCCGCAGCCGAGTGCGCACGTCGTCGTCGCGTTTGCGCACCTCGGCGCGGGTGATCTGCAGCCGCGCTGCAACCTCCCGCTGTCCAACACCGTCGACAAAGCGCAGCTGCACAAACGCCTGCTCGTCGGCAGAGAGCTCTTCTTTGAAAGCCCGCACCTCGTTGGTGAGCTGCTGCTGCGCCACCACGTCGTCCGCTGCCGCGGGCGCGGCCACCCACAAAGGCTCGACGTTGATGTCATCGTTTGGGTCGACGTGCGCGACGACACGACCGCTGCGGCGGTGGTGGTCAACGAGGGTGAACCGCGCCACCTGCCGCAGGTACGGCCGAAACGGACGCTGTCCGTCAAACGACGACCGGGTCTGATGCGAGAAGACTTTGACGAAGACGTCCTGAATGAGATCGTCAATGGCGTCCACGGCAACGCCCGGCACCCGTCGACTTCCATCCTTCGTCATCGTGCCCCGACGCATGATGACATCGACGTCGTGCACGTAGGCATCGAACACACGACGCAGCGCGTGCTGCTCACCAGCTCGGTAGGCAGCAAGCCACGTGGGGTCGTCGGCCAAGTCCGCAGTCATGGGCCCTCCCTGAACCAACAGACGGCTGGCGAAAAGACCCGTTGGTGCGATGCACGTCATGTGCCCGCCCGAAGATCCGCCTCCCAAGATGCAAAAATCTGCGCCCACTTCGCGGCCGACACCGAAGGGACGGCAAACCTCAGATGGAGGGCCCATGTTGCCTCAGTTGTTGTCTCCGTTGTTCTCTCTGTGTTCGGGCGTCGCCGCCCTGGGCCGTCGCCTTCTCACTTGCTTGGTGTTGGCCGTCGTCGTCATGAGTGCCGGCTGCGCCACCTACAAAGTCAGCCACGTCACCGACCACGACGGGCGGCTGTATTTGACCACCAAGAAAAACACGACGTTGTTCTACGTCTGGGTGTTGTCGTCTGAGCAGGCCATCGCGTCGTGCAAAGAAACCAACGACACCCTCAACTGCAAGGAACTGGAGGTCACCATCGACGGCGACGACTGGGAACAATGACCATCGCCCGTCTCCAAGCGGCGTTGACCGATGGCGGCTGACGCGATGGGGTGGCGTATGGCCCGACGTCTTCGCCTCTCATGCCCTCGCCGGTGCGCCCTGCTCCTGCCGGTCGCGGTGTGTGCGTGGTTGTGCACGTTCGGCTGCGAAGCGCTTTTGGTCGGCAAGGACGCGTGCGTCGACGACGACGACTGCTACGCCCCCTACGCTTGCGAGGCACAAAGGTGTGTGGTGCGCATTGACGTCCACGTCGCCGACGCCGGCGTCGGTCGCGTGGATGGTGGCCCCCCTGTCCCCAACGCCGATGGCGGCGTCTTGGATGGCGGTGCTGTCGACGGCGGCGCTGTCGACGGCGTCCATGATGGCGGCATTCTCGACGCAGGGGTGCTGGATGCAGGCTTGCTCGACGCCGGGCCGCAAGACGTCGTCGATGCAGGACATGTCGACGCGGGTGTCGATGGCGGCTGTGCCGATGCCACATGTCCCGATTGGCGGCGGTATGAACTGTGTGAAGACGAGAGCACCTGCGGATCGCAACTGCAGTGTGTGCCGTTCGACCTCTACCTTCTCGCCAGCATGTGTGTGCCCTCGTGCACCCCGACGTCGAGCTCAGACGCCCGAGGGGGGTGCCCGGCCGATGAGACCCGAGGGGTGTGGTGCTTGACGTCGTCCAGCATTGGAGGCTCCGGGGTCGACAACGTGTGCGTCGCGCACCCTGACGCCGCCGATGCCCTGTTGCTGCAGCCCAACACCACCGTCGCTGGTGCATTCGCATTGACGGCTGACACGCAGGTGCAGCCTTTTGCCGTCGCCACCCAGTTGTCGACGACGCCGGTGACCGTGACGGTGACGCCGTCGAACAACCTCGACGTCGTGCTGAAGTCCACCACGGGCTCAGGCGTTGTTTTGCAGAGCTGTGACTCCGGCATCGAAGGGGAAGCCGAGGTTTGCGGCCTGGTGTTGGGGGGCCCTGCTCGCCATCACTTCCGCGTCGAGCCCTACGACGGGCAGGTCGGCACCTTCACCCTCGCCATCAGTTCGCCCTAGCCACCTCCGGAGCGTCTCATGTCCACCCCCACCGACGAAGAACTGGATCTGTTGCTGTCTGAAGGCGGCGTCTCAGGTGCGAGGCGTGACCGCATGTTCGACGCGGTCATGGCCGCAAGCGACACCGCATCGGCGGAGGCAGAGGCAAACGCGGCGGCCCAGCCAACCACGACGTCCCCTGCTGGCGGCAGTGGCTTGCGCGCGTGGTGGGACAAGCTGTGGCGCCCGCTCCTCGTGCTCGGCCCGGTCGCGGCCGTCGTCGCCTTCACCTTGTTGCCGGACGGTGACGACTTTGGGTTTCAGCACAGAGGCACAGCATCGTCGTCGGTGCCGTTTGTCAGTGCGTCGTGTGGTGCCAAAGACACCCCCTGCGTCGTCGGGCAGCCCGTCTTTCTGCGGCTGCACAGTCTTCAGCCTCAATCTGTTGTGCAGGTGGTGCTCGCCACTGCGACGGGAACGACGTCACTGGCGCAGATGAAGGACGTGGGCGCCGACAGCGAGTCGGCACTCGACGTGAAGCTCATCCCCGAAGAGAGCGACGTCGCCACAGGTCTGACGCTGCACACGCGCGACGCACGTGGCGATGTGTTGTCGACGCTGCGGCTGCACGTCGTGGGGGCCGCCCGGTGAGTCGACTGCTGTTGTGTTGCGCACTCGTCGCCTGGGGGCTGCTCTCGCCTGCGGCACAAGCGTCGACGACAAACGTCGCCCCGGTCGTCTTTGCCATCGGCGCAAATGGGCAGGCCACCTTTGGCGTGACCCCGTTGCGGTATGCCGACGACGACGCCGTGGAGGCCGCTGCCCTCTACGCCGGTGCCCGCGACGTCTACCTCCACGCGACGTTGGACGACGACAGCCAGCGCCGGTTCCCGTCGGCGGCGTCGCGCGCCAAGCCTGCCACGGTGACGGCGCTGCAAGCATCCGTCGACGACGCCATGGACGCCGGTCACGTCGACAACGCCACGGTGGTGGTGTGGATCTCGGGACACGGCATCCGCGACCCGGACGGCCACCCCAGCCTGCTCCTCGACGACGGGCCCCTGTCTGCTGCAGCGCTGCATGCGGTCTTGTTGCAACCGCTGGCCCAACGGGCACACCGCTTGTTTGTCGTCGTCGACACTTGCTTTGCTGGCGGACTGGTGCGCAGCCGTGCCCAAATCGCCACCGCCCGCAAGGAGGAGGTCGACGCTGCGTTCGCACGCTGGGCCGTTCCTTCAGCGCCCAACGTTGCGGTGGTCTTCGGAGCCAGTGCCCAACAGCAGTCGTTCGAGTGGAGCGCCATCGGCGCCGGCGTGTTCTCAGCGATGTTGCGGGCGGGGCTGCGCGGTGCGGCCGACGTGAACGACGACGGCGACGTCCGTCTCGACGAACTGGTCGCCTTCGGCCGTGCCGCTGGCGCCGAAGTCCGTCATCGACTGGCACGTCCGACGCTGCGCGTGGTGCCCGCACCGCTCGAGCGCAACCTGACCGTGATGCGTCGCGCTTGGCACGGCCGCGACGCCGTGCTCCCTCTGCAGGTGCTCCCCCATGCCGGCGCCCAGGTGGAGGTGCGCACCGACACCGGCCGTTGGCTCGCCAGCGTCTCCCTCGAAGACGGATTCGGCCCGCAACTGTTCGTCCCCCGCGACGCCACCGTCTTGCTCAAAGCCGGCTCAAGTTGGTTTCGCGTCGACACCCAAGGCGACGCCTGCACGCTGTTGCCATTGGCGCCGCCGGGGTTTGCGGCCAAAGACGCGTCCGCCGACGCCGCTCTGCGCCAGGGCCTGTTTCGAGCTGCCTTCGGCCCCGCCTTCTTTGGCGGGTTTGAAGCCGCGGGTGGTCTGGCGGCCGCGCAGTGGTCGACGTCACCATCGACAGGCGAAGACACCTTTCCCCTCGTCTCCACGTCAGCGTTCGCCGTCGGCGGCGGCGCGGCCCTCGTCGCTGTGGGCAGCGCGGCGTTGGCGGGGCATGCGTGGGTCCAGTGGGCGGGCACCGACCTTCAGGTGCCTGCACGCGACGCGCTGCAACGCGCCACCGTTTGGACAGCGGCGGCCGGCTGCGCGCTCGTCGTCGCCGCAGGTGCTGTCGTCGTCGGAGCCGCGTGGTGGCCGATGGCAGGGGATGTCGACACGAGCAGCGAGCGGCCGCCAACGACGACTCAAGACGTGGGCGCCCCGTTGACGTTTCAGCGACGCCCCCGAAAAGTCGCCGTCGAGCTACGAGAGTGATTGAGCTGCTGTATGCTCGCCGTCTGCACCAGGGACACAACATGACCATTCAAAACAAAGGTCGCCTGACCAGCACGACATCGATGACGCCCAAGGCCATCGACACCGACGCCAAGGTGCAAGAGCCGACGTCCGCCCAAGAGCCACCAAAGCCGCCGACAGCGTCGTCCTCTTTCTCGCCCAACAGCCAAATCGGCGCCGACGACGTCAATGCGCTGCAACGGCCGGCGACGGCCGGTGCGTCTCCCACCCAGACACGCATTGAAGCCTCTGGACCCTACTCGGTGATCCCCCAGCTCAAAGAGCTTCAATTCACCGACGACGAGATGGCCGCCTACAACGCCGTGAACCAACGGTTGGCCAAGGCCAACCCTGGGCTGGCGTTTGTGTTGGCCGACCCCGACCTCTTTGTCGCCGACATGAAAAGCCGCTTTCACGAACAAAAGCAGCTGACCCCGACGACGCCCTACGCCTTCGACATCAAAGACATTGCCCAGCCCTGCTTCGAGAGCATGAGCCAACAGCTGGGGGAGGAGATCACCAAGGCCGCCTCCCTCGTCGACGATCTGCAGCAAAAGCGCGACAACAGCTGGATGCCCAGCTTCTTGCAGGGCAACAAACTCGACGAGGCCAAGGCCGGCCTCGCCCACCTCAAGACCCTCAAAGCCGAGGTCGACACCCACCTCAGCGCCGAGACCATCCCCTACCGTCGCGCGCAAGAGCTGAGCTACTTCGTGGCCCGGTCGTTCGGCATGTTCGACATGCCCAAAATCGGTCTGCGCGACCGCCTGTTGTTGCGCGTCGACCGGCACCTGCAGGGCTACCAAGACCTCAAGCCCTCGCAAGAAGCTGCGGCCTTCAAAGCCAACGACTTCTCTGTCTTTCAAAAGCAAAGCCCCGTCGGCGGATTCAAAGCCGCCGAGAAGTCGTTCGACGAAGCCTTCTTCAACCCCGACGCCATGGACATGGTCTCCATCCCCACCACCGAGCACCTCGGCCCTGGCCCCTTCATGCGCTTGGTCTCGTACGACATCTACTTGATGGGCATGACCCAAGAACCGGCCTCGGCCGACGGCTTCGTGCGCCCCGGTGGCGACTTCTGGGTGCACGACGTGCGCCACGCGTCGGCCATTTTTCACGAGCGCCAGAAGTACGAAGAGAAGCACAACCTCGGCAAACCCCAGCGCGCCAAACTCGAAAAGCAGATCGACAGATGGAAAGCCGAGCTCGACGCTGCCCGCAAAGACGTGCCCAGCAAAGAGCTGCGCTACGCCATTGGCTTTTTGATGTTCAACTTTCACCACGACCGTGGCTACCCCATGGTGCCGTCGAGCTACGCCGACGACACCGCCAACGATCGCGTGCCGCGTCTGCTCTACACGATGCTCAAAGTGTCGGATCAACCCCGCGGCTTCGACAACGCCGACGCCACCCTCAACGAAGCCTTCGCTTGGCTCAAAGAGTTCTGGGGCCAACGTGCAGGGCAAGAGCAAGACATTCTGCAAGCCCACCAAGCCGACCCCATGGCGCCGTAGCCCCTACAGGTCGTCGACCATCGACACCGGCGTCAGGGGCACCTCGTCGACGACGTCGTCGCCGCGTTGCACCTCCAACACGTCGGCCAAGCCAGAGATGTCGTCGGGGCCAAAGCGCACCACGTAGGTGACGTCGTCGACCGACACCGCCGCTTCATCGGCCCAGTTGTGATGGCTCGGCGTGTACGTCAGCGCATCGGCGTTGCGTTCGTCGACGACGACGTCGTCGTGCACGACCACCATGCGATGCAAGGTGAACGGGCACGCCTTGCACGCCCAGTCGTCGGGGAGTTCGTCGGCTGTGCGTTCGACGCGCACGCAAGTCTGCTCGTCGTCGCTGGCCCACATGAGATCCGTGCCCGACCGCCAGTCGTGCGCCACTGGCGCTGGGCCGCACACATCTTGGGGTGCACCGCAGCCCGCCCACATCAACACCAACATCAACAGCCCACCGCAACCACCTCGCATGTGTCCTCCACGTTCTGGGTGACGACGACAAAGCAAACGGCGGGCCACGCTGAACGCCGCAACCGGTGGGCGCCGACGACGCGAAAGGGCATCAGAATCTTGAGTCGTCGGGACAATCTGAGGGCCAAGCAAAAGCGCCTCCCGAGGGAGGCGCTGCATCATCGACGTCGTCGCCGACGCTATGCGGTTTGCTTTTCGGCGAACGTCAGCAAAGGGTCTTCGCCTTTGGTGATGACGCCTTCGGTGATGGTGCACTCTTCGATGTTGGGCAAGAAGGGCACTTCGTACATCACATTGAGCATGGCGTTTTCGAGGATGGCCCTGAGGCCACGTGCGCCGCTCTTGCGGGTGATGGCTTCTTTGGCCGTGGCGACGAGGGCGCCCTCGGTGAAGTTCAGCTTGATGCCCTCCATGGAGAACAGCTTTTGGTACTGCTTCACCAAGGCGTTCTTGGGCTCTTTCAAGATGATGACGAGGTCTTCGACTTGCATGTCGTTGAGCGTCGCCGTCACGGGCAAGCGGCCGACAAACTCGGGGATGAGGCCAAAGCCCATCAAGTCTTCGGTCTCGACGTGGGAGAGGATCTCGCCCAGGCGTCGTTTGCTCTGGCTGCGGGTTTGTGCGCCGAAGCCCATGGACTTCTTGCCGATGCGGCGCTCGATCAAGTTGTCGAGGCCCACAAAGGCGCCGCCGCAGATGAAGAGGATGTTGCTGGTGTCGACTTGCAGGCTGGCTTCTTGGTGGCCGTACTTCTTGCTGCCGCGGGGCGACACGTTGCACTTGGTGCCCTCGATGAGCTTCAGCAAGCCTTGCTGCACGCCTTCGCCACTGACGTCGCGGGTGACGCTGGGGCCTTCTGACTTGCGGGCGATCTTGTCGATCTCGTCGAGGTACACGATGCCGCGCTCGGCCTTCTCGACGTCGTTGTCGGCGGCCGCGAGGAGGTTTTGCACGATGCTCTCGACGTCTTCACCCACGTAGCCGGCCTCGGTGAGGGTGGTGGCGTCGGCGACGGTGAAGGGCACTTTCAAAAAGCGCGCGAGGGATTGCGCCAGCAGGGTTTTGCCAGTGCCGGTGGGGCCCACGAGGAGGATGTTCGACTTTTGCAGTTCGACGCCGCTCTCGCTGCGGGCATTGATGCGCTTGTAGTGGTTGTAGACGGCAACCGAGAGCACCTTCTTGGCCTGGTTCTGGCCGATGACGTAGTTGTCGAGGAAGGCATTGATTTCGCGCGGCGTCGGCAGGTCGAGCTGCTCTTTGGCCGCGCGCTCGTTGGCCTCTTCGGCGATGATTTCGTTGCACAGTTGAATGCACTCATCGCAGATGTACACCGTCGGGCCAGCGATGAGTTTCTTCACTTCGCGCTGCGACTTGCCGCAGAACGAGCAGTGAAGGTTGCCTCCGTTGAGATCGCGCTTGCTCATCCAGTCTTCCTTACGCCGGGATCAGATTCGCACCTGAGCCCACCCCATGCTCTGTAGTCTACGGACTTTGGCGCAGACTTGCCACGCCCGCCGCAGGCTGCTCGCTCGCCCCCGTTCATTTTTCGACGTCGCTGTTGAAAAGCGGCGTCTGCGGGGCCGTGCCGTTTGCCTTCTTCGCACACCTCGGTGCAAGCAGAAAGTTTCGGCCCGACCTTTTGCGCCGTCGAGACGGCGTGCTGCAGATGCAGCGTCAACCACTCTCAGCGGGACGGGCGGGCCGAGAGCGTCCGCCCTTTTGACATCGACACCGAAGCGCAAAGCCTTACGCCTCGACCTCACCTGCCCGGTCGATTGTCGACTGTTTCAAAACAGCAGATGCAGCGCGAACGGCGTCGATCCGGCTTTTGCGCTTTGAATTGCCTGCGTTTTGGGCTTTTTCGCGCCTTTTTGCGCACCGGGCTGTCCGCCTGTTCCGATTTTTTTCGCGGTTTTTCGACGACGGACGATGCTGTTTTTGCTGCAGAAGCCGACAAAAGTGCGACGGGGGTCGCCTCCCCTCCTTGACCAAGAGCACATGAGATTTCTACCGTCACGGGTCTCGTCCGTGTGCGCGGCCGAGACAGCCCGGCAAAGGACCCGATGAACGAAGACAGTCCCGACCCCTCGATCCAGGACCGCGTCCACAACCTGCTCGACGCGGTCCATGGAGGGCAAAACGCCCTCATCTGCACCCACGACAACCCCGATCCAGACTCCATTGCGAGTGCCTATGCATTGGGACGCCTCCTTGAGCAGAAGATGGGCATGTCGTTCACCTTGGCCTACGGCGGCGTGCTGGGGCGCGCCGAAAACCGCACCATGGTCAAGCTGCTGAAGATCCCACTGGTGCCGTTCAGCAGGGTGGATCTCGACGAGTTCGACGTCGTGGGCCTCGTCGACACCCAACCCGAAGTCGGCAACCACGTCCTCACCCCCGATCGCATCGTCGGCAAGAAGATGATCTGCGTCGACCACCACCCCGAGCGCCTGCTGTCGAAAGACGCCGCGTACTGTGATGTGGGCGGCGACTATGGCGCCACCTCCACAGTGCTCACCGCCTACCTCGACGCCGCCGACGTGGTCTTCGACGAAAACCTCGCCACCGCTTTGTTTTACGGCGTGAAAAGCGACACCCGCGACCTCGGCCGTGAAGTCAGCCAAACCGACGTCTGGGCGTACACCCACCTCGTGCCCCACACCAACATGGCGGCCGTGTCGGCGATGGAGCACCCCCGGCTGCCCCGCGACTATTTCCAAGTCTTCAACCGCGCCACGCAGCGGGCCAAGATCTTCGGCAACGTCTTGGTGTGCGACATCGGCGAGATCTACATTCCCGACATTGTCGCTGAAGTCGCCGAACGGCTGAGCCGCGTCGACGGCATTCGTTGGAGCCTCGTCGTCGGCGGCTACGAAGACGACATCTACGCCTCGCTGCGCGTCAACGACCGCCGCTGCAGTGCTGGCAAATTGGTGCGCGAGGTCATTCAGGACTACCCCACCGGCTCCGCCGGCGGACACGGCTCCATGGCCGGCGCGCGCGTGCCCTACTCCGCCCGCACCGAGTCGCCGGAGGCCCGAGCGCGGGCGCGCAAAGGCCTGTTGAAGTCGCTGCTCAACGCCACCGGCGTCGAGCCCGACGAAAAGCCGGTGCGCCTGGTGACCAACGAAGAACTCCCCGACGGCACGGTGTCGCGCGCGCCGCGCCCCAAAGACAAAGCCCCCGCCAAGCCCACCACGTCGAAAAAGGTGGCGCAGGTCACGCTGAAAAACGGCGGTGGCAAAAACGGCACCCCCCGCACCAAGTCGGAGACCAAGCTGTCGACGGCCAAGGCCGCCAGCGCCAAAGCCGACAAGGCCAAGGCCGACAAAGACAAAGCCGACAAAGACAAAGCCGACAAGAGCAAGACCGAGCGTGTGGCCCGGGCGGTCGTCGTCAAAGGGGCGCAAGCGCCTGGCAAGAAGGCCACGACCAAGACGACCAAACCCACCAAAAAGCGACTGTAGAGCGCCATGCCGTCGACGACTGACATGGTGTTTCTCGACGCCAATGCGTCGGCGGCCGTCTTGCCGCAAGCCAAGGCGGCGTTGTTGGCGGCTTTGGATGTGCCCGGCAACCCGTCGTCGCCCCACGCCATCGGCCGCAAAAAACGGCTGTTGCTCGACGAGGCCCGTGACCACGTTGCGGGTGCATTGGGATGCTCTGACAAAAACGTGATGTTCACCTCCGGCGCCACCGAGGGGCTGCGTTTTGTCGTCGAGGCCCTGGGCGAACGCAGCCGCCAGCGTGACGACGTGCTCAAGGTGTGGACGTCGCCCCTCGAACATCCGGCCGTGCACAAAAACCTAGAACGCGCCCAACACCGGGGCCTGCTCAACGTCATCGTGGGCGACGTCGACGCCGAAGGCCGCGTCGACTTTGAACAGGCGTCGTCTGCAGACGCTGTGCTGTGCACCCGCGCGCACAACGAAACCGGCATCCTTGTCGACGTCGACGCGTTGTGTGACGTCGTCACCGACGACTGCATCGTGTGTGTGGACGCGTCGCAAGCCGTGGCCCGCCTGCCGGTGTTGCCCGCCCGCGTCGACGTCGGCGTGTGCTCGGCCCACAAACTCGGCGGCGTCTCTGGATGTGGGGCCGTGTTCTTGCGCCAGCGCGCCAAAGACCTCTCCGCCGGGTGGACGGGCGGCGGGCAAGAAAGCCAACTGCGTCCCGGCACCGAGGCCACCGCCCTCGTCGCTGCCATGGGCGCTGCCTGCGCCGTCATCGACGACACGCGGCAGAAAAGCCAGGCGTTGGCGCCATTGCGCGATGCGCTTGAAGACGCCGTCGTCGCCCTCGACCCCGTCGACGGTGAAGGCGACGCCCGCCAGGGGCTGTTTGTCGTCGGCAAAGCCGTCGACCGACTGCCGCAAACGTCGGCCATCGCCTTTTGTGGCGTCGGCCCCGAGGCGTTGCGCATGTGGGCCGACCGCGAAGGGCTCGCGGTCGGGTTCGGCTCTGCCTGCTCGGCGTTGGCGCCGCACGCGTCGACGGCGCTGTTGGCGTTGGGCCTCGACGAGAAGACGGCCCGCAGCACCATGCGTTTGAGCCTCGACCTCGACGTCACCCAAGACGTCGTCGACGAGGCGCAGCGTCGGCTGGGTCAGCTCATTGACAAGATGAAGAAGCGACGGCGCTGACCTGGCATTAAAGAAAGGGCGGAGGTGACCTCGTGGAGCTGAAACTCGGCCAACGCATCGGACGCGCCGTTCTCCTCGAAGGGCTCACCTGCCATCTCCCCTTTGGCTCATGTCGCCTGGCGCTGACGTCGTCACCTGCAGGTATCGAGCTGCGGCGGCTGCGCCGGTCGCCCGACGTGGACGACGTCGAACTGAGCGACCGCATCTACAGTCGTCGACGAGCAGAGCGGCGGCCGGTGGTGCAAGAATCTCTCGGCTCTCTGCCGTTGCTCGACGTCACGGTGCACGAAGGGTTCGTCTACGGGCTCGAGGCCTATGGCGGCCGGTTGACGCTGAACGACGTCGCACGTCGCTCGAAGAGTGCAGGGGGCGCATTGCCGTGGGCCGCCATCCTGGGGTTGGTGGCGCCGTACGTCGCCCAATGCCGCTTGGCCGCCAGTGACGTCGACGACACGCCAATGGGTCTGTCAAACAGCCTTGCCCTTTGTGCCCGCACCGACGGAACGGTGTGGTGGGAGTGGCCGACGTTCTACGTTCAAGAAGACTGCCGCACGGGGGTGCTCGGCACCCAAGACTTCTTCTGCTTTTCACCCACACCAGGAAACCGTGTCGTGGGATGGATGTGGCACTTGAGCCGGATTCTCCTCGGACTCGCCATGGGCGAGTCGTTCGCCGGCGCCGGTGGACGCTTCTTGCTGGATCTTCCCGGTCGCATCGAACGCCTGCAAGAGCTGGTGCCGTCGTCGGTGCTGCCCTTGATGCAGAATTGTTTTGCGCGGCCTTGTGCGTACGCCCACTGGGACGAACTGTGGGTCGATTTTCACGACGCCCAACGCGCCGAGGGCGTGCTGTCAACCGCCGAGTTGGGTTCGCTGCTGCGACAACTCGCTCCAGAAGAAGCTGCGTTTGAAGACGAGCTTCTTGAACAGGTCTCCTTGCTGCCAGCCGACTTCCTCGACGACGACGACGCCTACGTGGGGGCACAGCATCGCGCATTCATCGAGCGCAGCTGAACTCAAGAAACAGCGTCGCCCACGAAGGGGTTGTGCTTGCGCTCGTCGCCAAACGTCGACGTGGGGCCGTGCCCGCAGACGAAAACGACGTCGTCACCGAGCGGAAACAGCCGGTCGCGAATGCTGCTTTTGAGGTCGTCGAAGTTGCCCTGAGGGAAGTCGGTGCGGCCGATGCTTCCTTGAAAGAGGACGTCGCCCACGAAGGCAATCTTCTCGTCGGGCTGAAAGAACACCACGTGGCCCGGCGTGTGCCCCGGTGCGTGGATGACGTCGAACTTGAGCTTGCCCACCTCGACGCTGTCGCCGTGGGTCAGCCAGCGCGTGGGGGTGAAGGTCTCGACATCGGGCACGCCGAACATCTGGCTTTGTTGGGGGAGGCCGTCGATCCAAAACTGGTCGCCTTCATGCGGGCCGATGATGTCGACGCCTTTTTCGCGGGCCAACACAGCGACGGCGCCGGCGTGGTCGATGTGGGCGTGGGTCACCCAGATTTCTTTCAGGTCGCCGCCCACCTCGTCGAGGGCTTGCAAGATGATGTCGAGGTCACCGCCGGGGTCGATGACAGCGACGTCCTTGGTTTGGGTGCATTGCACGATGCTGCAGTTCTGCTGAAAGCCGGTGACCGGCACGACGACGACGTTGATGGCGCTCATGCCGTCTCCATTTCGGCTTCAGGCGACGTCGTCAAGAGATTCGCGTCGTTCACCTCGAACTGACAACCGCTAGCTTCGCTCAGAAAGATGCCGCGCAGCGAGGGGGGATGGGGGCCCCATGTCCGGCTTTGCCGGCGTGGGGGAAGGGGGCCTTCCGCCCCCTTACCAGGAGCACTGTGACGGGGCATACACATGCGGTGTTGGACGTTGAAGACGGTGTCTTGGTCGTCGTCTGTTCTGTGCGTTCTGCGTCTTGCTGAGGTTTTATGCGTCGTTCTGTTGCTCCGTTTGTTGTCGTGCCCCTGCTGTTGTCGTCGACGGCGTTTGCCGACCCCGCTGCCGAGGCGCGTGCTCTGCTTTCAGCAGGCAAGGCCAAAGAGGCGCATGACAAAATGAAAGACGTCCCTGGGCTGCATGGCCTCAAGGGTGAAGCCCTTGAAGCCCTCAACGACGTCAAAGGCGCCTGTGCGTTGTACGAAGCCGACGCCGAGACCTTCACCGCCGGCAAAGAAGGCATTCAGCTGCGTCGCATGCGGTGCGCCAAAGCGCAGGGCGACACCACCAAGGTGCTGCAGCTGACGCAAGAGGTGCTGACGACGCTGACCGACCCGCTGTTGCTCAAAGACGGCTTTGCGGCCGCTCTCAAAGCCGACCCCAAGGCGGCCATGGCTTGGCTGGCCAAGCAGCCGAAGTTGTTGCGTCTCGATGCCCCCCGCCGTGACCGTCGTCGACGAGAAGCCCTCGCCGACTTCTATTTTGCAGCGTTGGAGGCGGCAACGAAGGCCGACGTCAAAGACCTCGCCGACAAAGAAGCCCTCATCGAGAAGACGTCGACGCGGCTGTATGAAGACCTCGGCGACACCGAGGCTGGCGTCAAACTCTTTCACCGAAAGCCGCTGCGCGCGCTGCGGGCTCACAAAGACAAAGGCAAGGCTCTGCGACGGGCGCGCGTGCTCGTGCAACAGCACAAGAACAAGGACGTGTTGGCGACGTTGAAACGCCACATGCCGAAGGTGAAAGACAAGTCGGGCGAGGCGTGTGAAATCCGCTACCTCGTCGGCAAGACCGAGCGCAAAATGCGTCGCTACAAGGCCTCCCGACGTCACCTCGACTTTGTCGCCAAGCGCTGCACCACCGAACACCAACGCAAAGCGCGCTATCTGCAGGCGAGGGTGGCGTCGTACCAACGCAGCAAAGAAACGCTGAAGCTCGTCGACGCCTTCGTCAAAGACTTCCCCGACGACAAACTCACCGACGACGTGATGCTGTGGAAGGCGGAGTTTCACGCCCACCGCAACCAACACCAACAAGCCATCGCGGCCTACCAGAAGCTGATCGCGACGTTCCCCCATGGCGACATGCATCAAAAGGCGCGGTTCGACCTCGCCATGCTGCAGGCCCGGCAGAACAAGACCGCCGACGCCCGCAAGACGCTGCAGGCGTTGGCGCAGGCCACCGTCGAGGGGCCCGTGCTGTTGCACGACCAAGCGCAATATTGGGACGCGCGCCTCGCGGCCTTCCCCAACATGAAGAACGCCAAGTTGGGCACAGACAAAGCGCTCGTCGACGAAGGGCTGGCGGGGTTGCAGAAGTTGGCGATGCACCGCCCCGCCTCCTACTACGGTCACCTCGCGCGTCTCATGCGCCTCGAAGCCGCCGAATTGCGCAGTGACGACGTCAAGGCGCTGCAAACGGAGCTGGCCAAAGCGTTGGTGTTCAAGCGTGCTGCCGACGTGAAGCGGGCCAACGTCGACGGATTTCCGATGCTGTTGGCTGCGCGGGCGTTGTTGAACGAAGGGTACGACGCAGAGGCAGTGCTCTTTCTCGACGCCCAAGCCGACGCTCCGAGCTACACCACGCTCGACGACGCCGTCGCTTTGGAGTTGGCGCGGCTGTACGCCGACGCAGGACACCCGGAGAAATCCCATCAGGTGCTTCGCGGTCGTGGCCTGGCCCTCATCGACGGCCACCCCAAAGACAAGCTCGACACTTGGCTCTTGGCCTACCCCAAGGCCCACCAAGCGGCCATCGACGCTGCCACCGCCAAGGTGAAGTTGCCCGCGCACATCCTGTTCGGCTTGGCGCGCGAAGAGAGTGCCTTCGACGCCGACGTGCTCAGCTGGGCCGGTGCCATGGGCCTCACCCAGTTGATGCCCCCGACGGCCCGTGAAGAAGCAAAGCTGTTGCGGCTGCCGGAACCCTCGGTGAAGGACGTGCTGCAGCCCGAACTCAACGCCCGGCTGGGAGCGCGCCACCTGTCGCGACGGCTGAGCTTGGGGCATCCGTTGTTGGCCATCGCCGCGTACAACGCTGGGCCCGGCAACGTGCGCAAGTGGACAAAGGGCGAGCGGTCGTCGAAGGCCATCGACGCCCTCGTCGAAGGCATCACCATCGAACAGACCCGGCGGTATGTGAAGAAGGTGACGGGGTCTTGGGTGGCGTATGCGCTGCTGTACGGCGACCTCGAGGAGGAGGCACAGTTCGACGTGCTGGTGGCGCGGGCGCGCTTGCGGTCGGACATCAAGAAGAACGCCGCGGAGATCAGCCGGAAGGCAATAGAAGAGCGGCGCAAGCGAGGCCAGTGACGACGAACGCCACCCAAGCTGGGTGGCGTTTTTTGTTCGGATGCGCAGGGGTGGAGGGCGCTTGTTGCAACTCCATTCCCAACAAGCAGTGGCGTACCCGGTGGGGAGGGTGTGTTTGCAGGAGGCAGGGGTCTGCCGCCGATGACGACAATTTCTTTTCATTTTCGGGTGTTTCCCGGCTGTTTCCCCTTGGGGGCAGGTCGAATTGGCCTATGGTGGTGGGGCTTCGTTCGCAGACAGCTGCTGTGGGGGGAGCCTCTTTGCCAGCAAGAGTGGCGTTCGGGGTTGTCCTTCTGAATGTTCAGGGGGATGGCGCGGTGTGCGTGTTGGTGGGGTGGGGGTGTGATTGGGTCTTTTTGGCACGGGCTGTGCTGGAGGGGCCCCGACAGGGGGCACAATCCGCCGCGCCCGTCGCCGCCCAAAATTCGCGTTATTTTACAACACCTTAGTCGAAACCCAGCCCAGGCCCATCGCGGCCAGCACCGACGCCAACTTTGACAGTTTTTATGTCGGTACTAAACAGCATCCCTCACCGGCCCACGCTGAACCGACTTAAATTAAGATGCTTACACGAACATTCTCGACAGCATTCTTCTCCAACTGAACAGTATGGAGCGTTTGCCCCCGTCGCCGACTACAACGGGTTGGCGCCGTGCACATCATTGGGCCGCCGCACCAACAGGTAGGTGAACTGCCCGCCGTCGCCCTTGCCGATGGCGTTTTGGAAGGCGTCGAAGTCGCCAGGCGGCATCGTCTGGCAGCCCACCGAAGACGGACGCGACGACCCCCCTTTGTGCCACTGCAGACCGGTGGCGTAGTAGTCGTGCTGCTGGGCCCGGGCGTCTTCTGAAGCTGAAATGGCGCCGTCTTGGTTGAGGTCGCGCGCCACTTTCATCTGATGGTTGTTGGTGGGGTTGTAGCGGCCCTTGTACGAGCGGTTTTTGTACTCGTAGACGCCCGAGCGCAGGTGCGCGATGTCGCTTTTGCCGTCGGCGTTGACGTCGGTGAACCCGCTGGTGCTGCGCTGCCCGGGGTGGCTGGCGCTTTTGAACGGGCCGCCGACTTCTTTCATCTTGCCGTCGATGCATTTGTAGACGCAGGTTTGCCCCGAGTAGCTGCGCAGGTGCCCCAGCTTGTCTTTGGCGGAGGCGTTGGCGCCTGGGCTGTCTTGGTCGATTTGGATGGCGTACGCCTTGCCCTCCACAGGTGGCCAGGCACCGTTGGCCTTCAGCAGTTTTTCGGCTTGGGCTTCGCGTTGCGCCTGGGTGGAGGCAAACGGGCCAGGGGCACGACCTGGCGTGAGGCCGGTGGTGGGATCCGGCTCCCGGCGGCTGATGGGGTTGCTGTTTTGCAGGTCGCCTGCGCGGGTGGTGCCAGCCGGACGGTTGCGCAGATCGTCGATGGAGGGCGCGTGCACGCCGCCACGGCTCGTCTCCACCGACGCAAAGCGTCCGCCTTGTTGCAGTGATTGCAAGGTCGCCGGCCCCACCACGCCGTCCGACCGCAAGCCGTTGGCTGCCTGAAACTTGTAGATGGCGGCTTCGGTTTTGGGGCCGAGCAAGCCGTCTTCGGCCAAAGGTGGCTTCATGCCGGCGGCGTTGAGTTGCTTTTGCAGGTCTGCGACGGCGGGCCCGGCGTGACCGCGCATCAAACCATTGCCGGCGCGAACGTCAGACAGGGCGTCGGGGCCCTTCTCGTACCCCTTCGGAATGCGCGTTTCAGACGCAGCCGTCGACGCGGGCGAGGTGGATTTGGCCCCAGTTGAGGCCGCAGTTGACGCTGAAGTGGGGCGGGCAGAGGTCGACACCGAAGACATGAGCAACTCCCAACAGTTGAATACCGTGACCAGGGTATCGCGCTTTTGTGGCCGGGTGTTGCGTCGGCCCGTGTCGCGGAGTGTGCATCCGACACAGAGGTGGCTCATCGGTCGACAAGCGTGGCAATGTGGCGGACCCGAGGTGTTGGTGTGTCGCTGAAACCCAAAGACGTGATCGTCGGATTTCAAACTGCTGGGTTTCGCACGCAAGGCGAACTCAAGCACTTCATCGCCGAGGTCGGCCGCCAGCCACTCAGCGTTCTCGAACGTCTGGTGCAAGAGACGCAGCAATCGCTGAAGAGCGCCGACGACGACAAGAGCTCCAAGCAGCTCGCCGCGCTCGAGGGCATCCTCGACGCCCACCTCGACAAATCGCTGTTTTCGGTGCTGGTGCGTGCCGTCGAGGGCGCCGACCTTCAGCTCCTGCAGCTGTTGGTGCCGCGCATCTCGGCCACCAACGACCCCGCCCAACATGAGGCCATGTGCGAGCTGTTTCGCAGCGAAAACAAAGACGTCCGCGCCTTTGCCGGCTCGACGTTGTTGTTCTTGGGCGCCGGAAACGAAGCTTTCGAAGCCCTGGTGGAGCTGTGCAAAGACCAGAAGTTGGCAGGGCGCAAAGAGGCCCTCGACTGCCTGGCCCAGGTGGGCGGGACACGTGCGTTGCCGACCATCGTCGCCGTCATCAAGGTGGGGCGCATCGAAGACCGCGTCCACGCCATCAAGCTGTTGGGACGCCCCGAGTTCATCGACAACAACGTGCGTGGCGTGTTGGAGACGTTGAAAGGCGTGTTTGCGGATCCATCGGATCGCGTCGTCGAAACCGCCATCGAGGTCTACAGCCGGTTCTGCACCGAAGAAGACCTGCACATGTACCTGTTGCCCGGCCTTGAGGCGCCTCGGTTGGGCGTGGTCACCGCCATCGTCCGGGCCATGGCGCGGTTTCCGTCGCCCCAGGTGCTGTCGCGCATGGAGCAGTGCTTCGCCCGTGGCCCTCTCGCCGTCCGTCTCGCCGTGATGGACACCTGTGAAGCCGTCGGCGACGAGCGCGTCACGCCCCACATCTTCGACGCCTTGAGCTCGCCGCAGATCGCGGTGCGCAACCGGGCGGGCGAAATCCTCACCCGGCTGGGCCAGCGCCAAACCATCGACGTCGCCCGCACCATCTTGTGGTTGATGCGCAACGCCGACGTCAATGTTCGACGCCGTGCCGTCGAGGTGGCGGCCGAATCCGCCGACCCCACGGGGGAGATGTGGCGCCAGATGCTGCCTCATTTGTCGGATGCCGATTGGTGGGTGCGCGAACGTCTCGTCGACGTACTCGTCACCCAAGGTGGCGAGGCGGTGGTGCCAGAAATGGAGCGCGTGCTGCAAGAGCAGAGCCCCATCGCCCGCATCTACGCCCTCGACGTCTTGGAGCAAGTGAACACCTCTGAAGCGCAAGAGATGGTCATCGACGTGGCCCACGACGACGACGAGATGATGGTGCGCGACCGCGCCGTCGAAGCGTTGTCGCGCATGACGGTCACCCAAGACGGCATCATGACGACGGTGAAGCTCATGCAGGACGTACCGCCGCTGACCGTCAGCTGCGTCGACGCCTTGCGCGAGATGAACGCGCGCGACTGCGCCAAAGACGTCGCCGCGCTGCTGTCGAGGTTCGACCCCAAATTGGTGCTGCCGGTGTTGGCCTGTCTCGACGCCTTTGACGACCCCGAGCAGAGCGTGGCCATCGAACGGCTGTTGGCCGACCCCGACGCCAAGGTGCGCGCCAAGGTCGAGGCGTTGTTGATGCGGTGGTCGTCCTACAAAGGCACCAACTCCATCAACGGCGATGGGCAGCAGGGCAACTTGGGCCTTGAACAACTCCTCGTGGCCTCCGCCCAATACGGCGGCGACGCTGTGCTGTTGGCGTCGGGGGCCAAGCCGATGGTGAAACACCAAGGCGAGGCCACACACCTCGCCCAGGTGAACCTCACCCGCGAACATGTGCAGCACTTGGTGTTCCCGCTGTTGACGCCCAAGCAGCGCATGCGTCTGAAGGAGGGCGTGGAGGTCGAGACCTCGTATTCACTGCGCGACAACGCCGTGCGGTATCGCGTCAACGTCTTCCCGCAGAGCGAAGGCCTCACCGCCGTCTTCGAACGCGCCAAGACCCAGCTGGTGCCCTACCTGCATTTGGGCCTGCCCGACATCACCGAGTTCATCAGCCGGTGGCGCAATGGTCTGGTGCTCCTCGTCGGTGAACCGCGCTCGGGACGTTCGACGACGTTGAATGCCCTCATCGACCACCTCAACGAACACCACACCCGGCATCTGATTTCACTGTCGTCGACGGTGGAGGTGGTGCACCAGCCCAAACGCAGCCTCGTCTCGCAACGCGAGCTTGGCGCCCATGCCGGCGCCCTCGACCTCGCCCTCAAGGCGACCCTGCGCCAAGACCCCGATGTCATCTGCCTCGACGACGTCACCGACAAAGAAGCCCTCGACTTCGCGGTGTCGGCGGCCGAGACCGGCCACCTCGTCATCGCCACCCTGCAGGCGCGGTCGGTGTCAGACGGCTTGATGCGTGTGTTGCGCACTTTCGACGACAGCATGCGCGACCACATCCTGCTGAAACTCAGCAGCTCGCTGCGCGGCACGTTGTTTCAGAAGCTGTACCCTCGACGAGACCAAGACGGAAAGGTCGCCGCCGCAGAGTTCATGCTCAACACGCCGGCCATGGCCAACATCCTGCGCAAGGGCAAAATCAACCAGGTGCCGTCGGTCATCGCCACGTCTGCCAACACCGGCATGGTGGGCCTCGAGGCCGACATCGAACGCCTGGTGCGCGCCGGCCTCGTCGACAAAGCCGTGTTGTAGGCCTTCGCCGGCGTCGACATGTGCGGTGTCTGTTGTGTCAAAGTGCAGTCGTTTTCTTCGCTTTGCGCCCAACCCTGTTAGCCTTCCCAGCATGACTGCTTGCGCTTCTCCCATGCGGCCCCCGCGCCTTCAGCGTCGCCTCCGTGCCCTTGCCACGGTCGTCGCTGTGTTGGTGTTGTGGGCCCCGCCGTCGTCGGCGAAAGACAGCGAAGCACCGCTCATTGAACACACCGAAGTCACCCAGGCGCTGCAAGGGCAGCCGCTGAGCGTCCGCGCCAAGATCCAAGACGAAAGCGGCATCTTTGACCCCACCGTGCTGTTTCGCGTGGGCTCGACAGGCGAGTTCACCACCCTCAGCATGGAGTCGGCCCCCGACGGCAAAGACGAGTTTGTGGCGGTGATTCCCGCCTCGGCATTGGGCGTCGACGTCACCCAGGTGGAGTATTTCATCGAGGCCTTCGACATGGAGGGCAACGGGCCCGCCCGTTTTGGCGAGGTCGAGTTGCCCATCACCGTGAAGGTGGTGCCCCCCCCCACACAAGCGCCCGACGAAACCCCCGACCCCGTCCGCAAGACCCCGGAGCCATCGACGTCGACGTCGACGACCGAGGTGGACGGCGCAGACGAAGGCGGCGGCATGGGCTGGCTGGTGTGGACGGGCGCGGGCGTCGGCGGCGTGGTGCTCGTGGGTGCCCTCGTCGGCGGCGGTGTCGCGGCCTGGTACTTCTTGCAGCCGACGGAGCCCGACCGTCCGAGTGAAGTGCAACTGCAAATCATCTCGCCCCTGCCCACCACCAGCGCCTTGTTGGGCACTTCAGGAGGCCTCGAATGAGGGTGCGGTCGCTGCGTCACATCGCCGTGGGCATCTCAGTGTGTGCGTGGGTTTTTGGCTGCGGCCAAGACACGTCTGACGTGCAAGCCGCACCGGTGGAGTTCGGCCTGCCGCTCGGCTTGCTCGTCGAGTGCGCCAATGTGCCGTCTGACCTTGAAGCGGAGCTGTGGGTCAGCGGGGTCGCCGACCCCTGTGCGCTCACCGTCGACGTCGCAGGCGAGAGCACCAGCGGCACTTGCACCATCCCCGCCGGACGCGACCGCACCGTCTCGGTCGACTGGTTTGTGATGCGCGATGGCACCCGGGTGTTGTTGGCCCAAGCCCGCGAGCGTTTGCAGCTCGCCGACGCCGAGGCCGACATGGAATGGCGCATTGGCGCCGACGACATCGAACCCCGGCTGTGCCTTGACCTGCGTGACGACCAACTCAACGGCAGCGAAACGCAGTTGTTTGACGGCGAAGAACGGCTCGTGTGCGACCTCGACGCCAGCTGCACCGATGGGCTTGAAATCGCCTGCAGCAACTTGGGCGAAGTCTGCGCCGGCGAAGACCCCCTGCAGTAGCCTCGACGCCATCGTCTCGACGTCAGTCGGCCACTCGGCCGGCTTTTGGCGTTGCCGCTCGCTCAAGCCTGGGGGTGCGTGGACTGATGGGCCTTGAGCGTCGCGCTGTACTTCTTGTCGACGCCGAGGATGTGGCCCTGCAGCCAGTTTTTGAAGAAGTTCATCAGGTTGTCGTCGAGGGTGCGGGCGCCAGATTGCAGCTGGTCGTGAATCTGCTGAATCTGCTCAATGAGCTTGGCGTGGTGTTTGGCGTGGGCCTCGAAGTCGGCGTAGCCGGCCTTGCGCATGGCGTCTTCTTCCCAGTTGAAGTGCTTCACGGTGTAGGCGATGAGCTCGTCGAGGGCGGCGAGGGTTCGACTCGTGGGCGCTTCGCGGGTGTGGCAATCGTAGAGTGCGTTCATGCGATCGATGAGCGCGCGGTGCTGCCGATCGATCTGCTCGATGCCGACGGAGTAGATGCTGCTCCAGGTGAACAAAGACATGGGTGGACCTCCTTGTTGTGCCCGTTGCATCGGCGAGTAAAGGCCCGCTGTACGTGATGAATTTCCCCCATGGGGTGCACGAAATCGCGCTGACGCGTGCAGTCGGCTGACTTGGAAAGCGTTTTTTTGCGACGGGTGAACAGCGCGGGCTGGGGGGCCTGCTGTCCGCTGTGTGCAGCGGCGCAGGCGATCTGCACCCCACTTTGCAGGTGGGAGGGGCACGCCTGTTGTGCGCTCATGTCGCATGCGTCGATGAAGATCTGCGCCTTCTTTGTCTCGCATTTGTCGTCGACAACCGGCGCACCGCATGCCTGACAGAAGAAGGTGTGATGTGCCGCAAAACGTGCGTCTGGATCGAACACACCCCACACAAGCGTTAAAGCCCACCTCCATGTGCGTCGATGAGCCCAGTCAGAGAGCGGACCCTCCAGGCGTGAGGACGCGATCGCAAGGAGAACCCCTAAACGCCAGAAGCGGAGGACGTGCATGCGCTGGAGTACGACGAAGAAGCTGGGAACGGCGGCCCTGATGACCCTGGGCCTTTCCCTCAATGGTTGCGCCGAAGGCGGCGCCGAATGGACCCCTGACGTCGAGGATGTGGAAGGCATCCCCGAACTGTCTCAACCCCTGACCCCCCTGGCCACGCCGTGCACCTACGACGGCACCACCAAGACCGCCACGGTCGTCTTGGCTGCCGGTGGTGAGGTCGCGGTCATCGCCAAGCGCTCGGTCGACAGCGCCCTCATCGTGAACGGCGTCGCTTGCGGCACGGCCTTGGCCACGACCACCAAACGCATCAACGTCACCGGCGGCGCCGGTGCCGACACCGTCATCATGGATTACATGAACGGCGTGTTCTCGGCGGGCTCTTCCACGGCAGTGGGCGTGAACGCTGACCTGGCCGGCGGCACCGACGCGTTCCGCATTCGTGGTTCGTCCTCTGCCGACACGGTGAGCTTTGGCGTCGATGGCATCGCCATCAACGCCGGCTCCAGTCTCGACATCACCACCGCCAACGTCGAGAGCTACACCGTCTCGCTCGGCGCCGGCAACGACAACTTCTACGGCACCGGCGGCAACGGCTCTGGCGCCACCGCCTACACCGGCGCACTCACCATCTACGGCGGCGAAGGCAACGACAACCTCACCGGCGGCGACGGCGTCGACACCATGTACGGCGGCGACGGCAACGACACCATCGCTGGCGGCCCTGGAGCCGACGTGCTCAACGGCGGCGCTGGCGACGACACCTTCGACGAAGGCGCCACCTCCAACGGCGGCGACACCTTTGACGGCAACGCTGGCACCGACACCGTCGACTACTCGGCTCGCACCGCCGCCCTGACCATCACCATGGGCGACGCCACCGCCAACGACGGCGAGTCGGGCGAAACCGACGACATCTCCAACGTCGAAGGCGTCAAAGGCGGCTCCGCTGCAGACACCATCACCGGCAGCGCGGCAGCCGACGTCATCTACGGTGGCGGCGATGCCGACACCATCGACGGCGGTGGCGATGCCGACACCATCTACGGCGAAGCCGGCGACGACGACATCACCGGTGGTGCCGGCGACGACATCCTCTACGGCGGCGACGGCGACGACACCTTCGACGAAGGCAGCGCCGCCTCCGGTGCCGACACCTTCAACGGTGGCAACGGCAGCGACACCGTCGACTACAACGCACGCACCAACGCCCTCACCGTCACCATCAACACCACCGCCGACGACGGCGAGTCGTCTGAGGGTGACAACGTGAAGACCGACGTCGAGAACCTCATCGGTGGCGCTGGCAACGACATCTTCACCGGGTCCACCGCCAACAACAACCTCGACGGCCGCGCCGGCAACGACACCCTCAACGGTGGCACGGGTGACGACACCTTCCCGCAAGGCACCGCCGACGATGGCGACGACACCATCAACGGTGGCAACGGCACCGACACCGTCGACTACTCGGGTCGCACCGCCGCCCTCACCATCACCATGGACGACGAAACCGCCAACGATGGCCTGTCGGGCGAACTCGACAACATCGGTCTCGACGTCGAGAACTGCCTCGGCGGCACCGCTGCCGACAACATCACGGGCAACGACAACGACAACCTGCTCGAAGGCGGCGGCGGCGGCGACACCCTCAACGGTGGCGCTGGCAACGACGAGCTCTTCGGCTCCTCGAGCAACGACACCATCAACGGCGGCGCTGGTGACGACACCATCGACGGCGTGAGTGGCACCGACACCATCGACTGCGGTGCGGGCGACGGCGACATCTCCTTCACCACGGGCACCAACTGCGAGCTGTGATGAAGACGTCGAACGTCAGATGAACAAGGCCACCTTCGGGTGGCCTTTTTCTTTGGGCGACGACGTATCGCACCTCTGCCCACAATGTCGCACGGACGTCTGCCCCACGGCAGATTGTCCTATGTCAGTTCACGCATTTTTCTTCTGCCTGCGCCGATACTAAAATCAGCAGACGCACCTTGTGGTGCAGGGGGAAGTGGAGCGCGCATGAAGTTGGCCAATCAGCACACCCGTCGTCGTCGTCACTCCCTCGTTTGGTCGACGACGTTTTGGGCGCTGTCGCTGTTGGCGTCGACCACCCTGCTCGCGCAAAACACCCCCAAAGCCCGTGTCCCGGGGCAGGTGCTGCTGAAGATCCGCGGCATCACCGCCCAACAGATGGCCCTCGGCGACACCCTCAAAGGCAGCTTCAACGTCGACGCCCTTGCCAAACGCAACGGCGTGCAACTGCAGTTCGTGAAACCCCTCGCCATGGGCTACGGCCTCTACGAAATTCGCGACGTGGGCGAGAGCTTCAAAACGCTTCCGTCTGAACAAGACACCCTTGAACTCATGCTGCGCCTGTCGGCCGACAGTGACGTCGAGCGCTACGCCGACAACCGGTGGTACACGGCGCAGCGGGCGCCCAACGACCAGCACTACGGCGTCATGTGGCACCTCGACGACATCGGCGCCGAAGCCGCCTGGGACATCTCCGTCGGCACCAGCGATCAGCGGGTCGGCGTCGTCGACACCGGCATCTTGCGCAACCACCAAGACCTCGTCGACAAAGACGCCTTTGGCTACGACTTCGTGAGTTGCAACCCCAACTTCGACAACACCGCGTGTGGCAACACCAACGACGGCAATGGCCGCGACGCCAACTACCAAGACCCCGGCGACGAGTGCCAACCAGGAAGCGGCAACAGCTACCACGGCACCCACGTCAGCGGCACCATGGTGGCGTCGACCAACAACGGGATCGGCACCGCCGGCGTCAACTGGAACGCCAACCTCGTGTCGGTGCGCGCCCTCGGCCGCTGTGGCGGCACCACCGTCGACATCATGGAAGGCGCGCTGTGGCTCGCCGGCTACAACATCAACGGGGTCCCCTCTGTCGCGGGCGATGCGGTGTCGGTGATGAATCTTTCGTTGGGCTCGCCCAACACCAGCTGTTCGCAGTGGGAGCAAGACGCCATCGACGTCATCAACGCCTTTGGCGTGCTCTTCGTCGCCGCTGCCGGCAACGACGGCGGCCCCGTGCTCGCCCCGGCCACCTGCACGGGCGTGGTGTCGGTCGCCGCCCACGGGCCCACCGGCAACTTGTCGGGCTACAGCTCCTTCGGCCCACAGATCGAAGTCGTCGCCCCCGGCGGTGATTTCAACGCCCGTGGCTACTACCGCTTCGAAGACGGCATCGCGTCGACAACGGGCCCCAACAACAACAGCTACACCTACAACAACGGCACCTCCATGGCGGCGCCGCACGTCGCCGGCGCCATCAGCGTCATGCAAGCGGTGAACCCCGACCTGCAGTTTTCAGAACTGCGTCAGCTGTTCGTCGACACCGGCGACGCGTGTGGGTCGTGCCAAGGCGTGCCCACCCTGCGTCTCGACCGCATTCTCGAACGGTTTGGCGTGACCCCCTCGCCCGACCCCGAACCCGGCGCTGAACCCGAGCCACAGCCAGAGCCGGAGCCCGTCGTCGACGATGGCTTTGAAGAAAACGACAACGCCGAGCAGGCCGCCAACATCGAATGCGGACGCGCCGTCTCGCTGTACGCCATGGCCAATGACCAAGACTGGTTTGTCGTCGAGGCCAACCCGGGCGCCCAAATCGAAGCCAGCATCAACGCCGCCAACGGCGTCGACCTCGACCTGTACATCGTCGAGGGAGGTGAAGTGGCCGTGGCGTCAGAAAGCCCCACCGGCCAAGAAGCCGTCAGCCGTACGGCGTTGTCGTCGGGGCAGTTTCTCGTCGTCAACCCGTTCAACGACCAACAAAACGGCGTGGCCCACGAAGGCGAATACACGCTGATCATCAACTGCGTCGACGACGACCCGTCGCCCGCGCCAAACCCAGAGCCCACGCCGTCGCCCACGCCGTCGCCTGAAGGGGAGCCCGACCCGCAGCCTGGCGTCGGCGAGCCCGACGCCCAACCTGAACCCACGCCGTCGCCCGATGACGAGCCGGATGCACCGCCGGGGCCGCCGATTCTCTCTGGCGACGACGACGCCGAGCCCAACGACACCCTGCAGCAGAGCTTCGCCCTCGAATGCGGTGAAGAGGCCTTCTTCGTCTCCAACGACGACGACTACTACCGCGTCAATGTCCCCGACAACTCCAGCTTCGAGGCCAGCGTCGTTACCGGCGGCTCCCCCCTCGACATGAAGGTCATGGCCGCCGCCGACGGCACGGTGTTGGCCGAGGCCGAAGAACGGCAAAGCTCGTCGACGTCGAGCGTCACCCGCACCGCCAGCCTTGAAGCGCTCTCGGCCGGCGATTACGTGGTGTGGGTGTCGCGTCCTCAAGGGTTGGCCGTGAGCTACACCTTGCGCACCACCTGCGAGCCTGCGCCCGAAATCACCACCTGCAGCCACGCCCGACTCGACGTCGTCAACGACGACACCCCAGTGTGGGGCTTGTGCGGTCTGTTGGTATTGGCCATCGCGTCGCGTCGACGACGACGACGACGACGCTGAGGCTCTACAGTTGAGCGTCGACGTCGAGGATGGCGTCGGCAATGGTCTGGGGCACTTCTTCTTGCAAGAAGTGCCCCGCGTTCGTTCGCGTCACCTTCGCCGTTGGCTTGAGCCGTTCGATGTGGGTGCGCACGCCGCCAAGCACGGGGTCGTTGTCGCCCCACACCACGTGGCACGGCCCGTCGAAGGCGTCGAAGACCTCTTGGCATTCTTGCAGCGGCTGGATCGACACGTGGTGCGCGTCGTCGGGCACCATGCGGGCCAACGCCAACGGCGCTCCGTTGTCGAGGCGGTTGCGCAGCGGGTAGCGGTAGGCGCGCTGTGCCACGTACGGGATGGATCGCTTGTCGCCCTGCGCGATGTTCAGGTTCAACTGCGGAAAGCCCAGCCCGCGAAACGCGAGGGGCGCGAGCACCTTGCTGTGGGCGAAGCGGTGAAATGCCGTCGGGCGAAAGCCCGGCTTGGGCGGTCCGACGACGGTGTTGAGCACCACCAAACCGCTGAGCCGGTCTTGCATGTGGCGAAAGGCGTGCAAGCCGATGGGCCCGCCCCAGTCTTGCACCACCAAGATGACGTCGCGCAGGTCGAGGGCTTCGACGAGGGAGGCGATGTACCGGCTGTGGTTGCGCAAGGTGTGCACCAACGGGTCGCGCGGTTTTTCTGAAAAGCCGAGGCCGATGAGGTCAGGCGCCACCAAGTGCAGCTGTTGGCCTCGATTGTCGTCGAGGAGAGCGGCGATGACCTTGCGGTACAAGAAGCTCCACGTGGGATTGCCATGCAACATGAGCACGGGGCGTCCTTCACCTCGGTCCATCACATGCATGTTGCGCCCGCTGACCACCACCCGTCGGTGGCGCATGAGGGGCAGCTGGCGCTTGATGAACAACGGCAACATGAACGTCGATTGGTGCATGCGGCCGTCTGTAGCACGTGGTCGACGTCAGCGCGATTGGCTTCGCCAGGCGATCAGTTGGTGGGCACCGACCACTGAAAGCGGGTGTGGATGGCGCTGTGGTCAGACAGGTCTTCACCGTCGTCGGTGACCATCTCGTCGGCCACCCGCCACAACACCGGGGTCAACGTCAGCACCGACGACGAGCGCCACAAGAAGCGGTCGATGTGTTCGTCGTCGCATTGCAGCGCACGGCAGGCGTCGTCGAGGTCAAGCCGCTGCATCAGGTCTTGCAGCACGGGCTCGTCGACGTCGTCGAAACCATGCAAGTTGGTGTCACCCCCCAGCACCAATGCGTCGTCGGCGTGGTGCTCGTCGAGAAAGGCCACCAATTGGTCGAGTCCGGCTTCGCGGGCGGCGTTGTCTTCGGGCCCGCCTCCCGCTTCGGCGTGAAAGTTGACGACGACGAGCTCGACGCCAGCGGTGCCGTTGAGGGTGTGGGTGGCGACGGAGAAGCCTTTGTTCGCCAAGCAGTCGCTGGAGCCAAAGTCGATGCCGCCGTAGCACTCCACCCACCGCTCACGCACCACGTTTTCGGTGTCGAAGGCGAAGTGCGAAAAGCGGTTGAGCCCGTCGCCCACCAGCCGTTCGTAGTCTTCAAGCGGTGCACTTTGGTGGGCGTGGTCGACGTCGGCACGCAGTTCACGCTGGTAGGTGAAGTCTTCTTGCACCAACACCAAGTCGTAGGCGTTCAGCCGTGGACTGATGAGCGGGATGTAGTCTTGCGGCTCGCTTCCGCTCAGCCCTTCTGGCAGGCCGGCGACGTTGTACGTCAACGCGTCGAACGCACCTTGCATGGCAGGAGCATCGACCCTGACGTCGTCGACAAAGGGCACACAGCCCAGCGACGCGCTCAGCCCACAGCAAAGCGCGCCGCTCATCACAAGCAGCGCGCTCCAGCGTTGAAAGACAGTCGTCGAGGTCAATCTTCGTCGTCCCAGTCGTCCCAGTCTTCGTCGTCATAGTCGTCGACGCCGAGCACGTTGCGCACTTTGCGCCGACCGTAGGTGTCGCCGCCGACACCGCCGATGACGCCGCCGATGACCGAGCCCACGGCCGTGCCGATGACGGGCATGGCCAAGGTGCCGACGAAGCTGCCGACGTAGGCGCCGCCTGCTGCGCCCGCCATGCCGACGGCGTTGCCGCCCATGCGCTCGGCGAATTCGGTGGCTTCGATCTTGCCGCGGGCCAGACGCACGCCGTCAGCGACCAGGGCATCGAGCGCATCGTCGGGGCGCTCCCCCAGGATCCAGGGATTGATCGTCTCCTCGAGCAGGGCCCAGGGGACGGGATGGAAGCTGATGTCGAAGCCCACGGGCGCCTCCTCGGAGGACCTTACCAACACGGGCGGCCGCGGGCGTCCACGGGTTCGCGAGCGATGGTCCGACGCGCCACGATCCTTGCGATGGGGGGCCTTCGGGGCGATGCCCGCGGATCCGGATCCGGACGGAGGAGTCGATCGGCACCCGGTGCCACGACCCTGCCCCGTCGTCGGCCTGCTCCCTGTACGACGCGCCGACACGATGCCAGTGGATCCGGGGACTCCGCAGGTCGGCGTGCCGAGAAATCCGCGACCCTGGTCGCAAGGTGCTGGACTCGCGTTCTTCGCGAAAGGTATTGATGCAGCGATGCCTCACCCCCCCAGGGCTCACCCATGATGATGCTTCCCCCCCCGCGCGGCGGCCATGCCATCGCCGCGCGTGAGTACGCCGTGCATTGGGAGCACGTGCTCCGTTGCCCGGACTGCCAGGCCATCGCCGAGTGGTCCCAGGACTGCAAGGGGCCCCGCCCCGAGCCCTGCCACCACGGCGAGAGCTTGTGGAGCGGCTACGTGGCCCGCACCCTCACCCCGGCACCCGCCCGGACGGCCCAGCCGCCGACCGCCGCGAACCGGCCGCCCCGTGCCTCTCTCGGTGAGGTGTTCCGCAACCTGGTGGCCCACTTGCGCCCTTGAGACCCCCTCGGGTCGCCGGTCCCCCACCAAAGGCGATATGCTGGCGCCGCCGGAGGGGAACCCCATGACACGCTCGTCCATCGTCGCCACGCTGGCGCTGGCCCTGGCCACGACTGGCTGCATCGGCAGCGAGCCCGAGCCCGCGCCCCCACCCGAGCCTGCCCCAGCGCCCGAAGCGGCCCCTGCAAAGAAGGCTGTCTCCACTCCGGCTCCGGCTCCCGCTGCCGCCAAGCCTGCGCCCTCCAAGCCCGACGCCCCGCCGCCCGAAGCCACGCCC